>ERZ838839.60-NODE-60-length-136542-cov-7.446167_pt1 | contig 136542 bp, 143 predicted proteins | sample MGYA00519909_ERZ838839 | MGnify/ENA primary metagenome ERZ838839 (study PRJEB31850, sample SAMEA3708843) | human gut metagenome | biome: human gut; feature: human-associated habitat; material: faeces | place: China | collected 2014 ...
CGGGGTCTTGCCCCGCGCGATTTCTGATCGCTGCGAAGCTGAGCGCAGGGCAAGACCCCGGCGCGCCCGTCGACAAGGAGACAACATGTCCGCAAAGCCTCAATCGTTTGCCACCACCTCCGCTTTCGAGGTGCTGGGGCCCGTCATGGTCGGTCCCTCCTCGTCGCATACCGCAGGCGCCCTGCGCTGCGCGCGCGTAGCGGCAACTCTCATCGAGGGCGACGTGGCGCGCGTCACCTTTACCCTGTGGAACAGCTTTGCCCACACCTACCGCGGGCACGGCACCGACCGCGCGCTCGTGGCGGGCACGCTCGGCCTCGACACCGACGACGAGCGCATCAAGGAGGCGTTCTCGCTCGCAGCCGAGCGCGGTCTCTCCTACGAGTTCGTCATCGGCGGGGACGACCCCTCCATCCATCCCAACACCGTCGATATCGAACTGGAGAGCACCACCGGCGCCACCTGCAACGTCCGCGGCGAGAGCCTCGGCGGCGGCAAGATGCGCATCAGCGCCATCAACGGGGTACAGGTTGAGATCTCGGGCCTCTATACCACGCTCTTCGTCGCGCACCGTGACGCCCCTGGCGCCCTGGCCGCGCTCACGGGCGCTCTTGCGAAAGCCCAGATGAACATCGCGTTTTGCCGCACCTACCGCACGGAGGCGGGCGGCCAGGCGTACTCGGTCTTCGAGACCGACGGGGCACCGCAGCGATACGTCCTTCCCGCCGTCCGCTCGCTCGACCTCGTATCGTACGCGACGTTCATCGAGCTCCCGGGTTCGGTCACCGCGCTCGGCCCCGGCATTTCGGTCCCCGATCTCTTCGACGACGCCGAGCAACTGCTTGAATCCTGCCATGAGCTGGGCCTCAGCATCGGGGGCGTGATGAAGCTGCGCGAGGAGCGCATGGTTGGGGCAGACCGCGCCCGGCAAACCATGAACCGCGTCATAGAGGTCATGCGCGAAGAGACGACGCGCCCCCTTGAGCATCCGCAGCGCTCGTTGGGGGGCTTCCTCAACGGGGAGGCGCGCTGCGTCGAGCAAGGGGCAAGCACCTGGGCGCCGAGCCTGCTGGGAGCGGCGCAAACCGAGGCGGTCGCTCGCGCCATGGCCGTGCTCGAGCGCTCCGCAACAATGGGTGTCATCGTGGCCGCCCCCACCGCAGGATCGGCCGGCGTCGTGCCGGGTTGCGTCCTCGCCTGCGCCCCGCTGCTCGCAGGCGATCGAGCCTGCGAGGACCAGCTTATCGAAGAGGCGCTGTACTGCGCGGCGGGCATCGGCCTCATCCTGTCCACATCCGCATGCGTCGCGGGAGCCGAGGGGGGCTGTCAGGCAGAGGTCGGCTCCGCCGCCGCCATGGCCGCAGCCGCACTTGTGCAGATGCATGGCGGCACGCCAGCCCAGGCCCTCGACGCCGCATCGATAACCCTATCCAACCTGCTGGGACTCGTGTGCGATCCCGTGGGCGGCCTCGTGGAGGTTCCCTGCCAAAACCGCAACGCCATAGGCGTCGCCGCGGCCTTCACCTCGGCGCAACTGGTCCTCTCGGGCGTTCGCGCCCTCGTCCCCTTAGACGAGATGGCCGCGGTCATGCTCAGCGTCGGACACGCCCTGCCCTCCACGCTGCGCGAAACGGCGAAGGGCGGCATCGCGACCGCGCCGTCGGCGCTCAACGCATGCGCGCGCTGTGGGATGTGCATGGCCTAGCGGACCGCTCCGCTCGGGGCTACGCGCCCAAATGTCCTACTCGTGGACGATGACGCAGTCCCCCACCTGAATCATGCCGTACAGCTCGCCGGCCTTATCGGTTGGGAGGTTGATGCAACCGTGGCTGCCGGCCCAACGATAGGCGCCGGGGTCCGAGAACACCGACGGGGCCTGCCAATTGGCGTCGTGCAGACCAATCAGGTTGCCCACGAAAGGCATCCAATACGCAACCGGGGAACGGTAGTCCGGCTCGCCGTCGTCATCGTTGTCAAAGCCGATGAGCGTCTCGTTTTGGCGTTTCGCGTTGAGAGAGTAGACCCCGGTCGGTGTCGCATCCCCCTCGTTGGGGTTGCCCGTCACGCAGCCGCTTTCCCACACCAGCGCGCCCGAAGCGTCGTAATACCTGCACCGCTGCTCAACCAGATCGATATCGCAGTACGCGCCCCAGTCCTTTTCGCCCTTCGCCGTCCATACGGCGGCCTTTTGCAAGACGGGAACCTCGATCTGCCCGACCTGCTTGTTCGCAACGGCATCCTGCAGCAGCTTCACAAGCTCCGCCTCGTTACTGTTCCAGCCATACGACCCACCCGAGACGGTGACTGTCTTGCCGTCGGGACGGGTGTAGGTGCGCTGACACCCGACGGTGTCGAGCTTGGTCACGGCGAGCTCGTGAACCCATTCCTTGAGGGGATCGGTCGTGAGCGTGGGCTTGAGCTGCTCGTCGAACGTCATCCACTGGGCAAACGTCGCCCCATCGAGCGTGGCCACGACAGAACCGCCCATCGTGATGTCGACATCTGTCCCGATGAGCGCATTCGCGGCGTCGATGGCGCGGGTGAGCTCCGCATCCGAGGCACCACCCGCCAGCGGGATGAAGCTTCCCTCGTCCAGCGTGACCTTCTTGTTGAGGTTCGAGACCGCAAGCAACGCGGCGCGCGAGATGGCGTCGCAGTCGAGCTTTTGATTGGAGCGGGCCTTCTCGAGCGTGAACGCACCCTCGTCCTCGTCATAGGCGCCCGCGGCGTCGAACGTTCCCGTTCTGGTCTCGTTGAAGGCGTCGAGGGCCGCCCCCAGATCAGCAAGGAACGCGTCGCGGTCAAACGCGTCGGGCAGGTCGATGTCGTCCAGCGGCACGTCCTTGCCCGAAGGCCCCTCGGACTTCACCGCGTCTGACGGAGATTGCGAAAACAGGGCCTCGAACAGGCGCCGCGGCCACGCGAAGGGCTCGTTGCCATCGATCGCGTGCGCGACGGCGGACTGCGCATCGATGATCTCCTCGGCAGACGCCGGGTCATACGACCACGAGAAACCATCCCCCTCGACGGTCAGGCGATACCCCTCCGCAGACGTGCGTACGCGGGAGATAGCCGTATCACGACCCATGAGGGAGATATCGGTATCGGCGATCACCGTGTTGGGGTAGCACACGCGTGAGAACAAAAACACGCCCGCACCATACGTGACGGCGAGCATGCCAGCGAGGACGCACAGGAAGATGAGGACCGACCGGCCCTTGTGCGCGGGCGGCTCCGCAGCATGCCGAGACCCGGGAGTCACCCTCGTCCCATCATGATGTTGGCCCCCAAGGCCATCCTGCGTCCTCCGCGCCATTGTGAAACCCTCCCCTACAGGTACCAAATCGGGGCCATTATAACGCAGGCGTCCACCCGAAGGCGCCCCGTGCGCATCTGCCGAAACCGCCCTCTTACAGAAGTGTCACCGCCGAGGAACCACCCGCAGAGAATGCGTGCGCGCGCACGTCATACAATAGAGCGAGCGATATGCGCCCACCAATTGACCTTGCGCGAACTTGGAGGCTCCATGCCCATCCGCATCCTGCTGGTCGAAGACGACCCCCTGATCATCGAATCCCTCAGCGAGCTGTTCGCCGAATCCGGGTACGCTGTCGACACCGCCGACTCCCAACAAAGCGCGATAGACCTCGCCATCCCCGCGGGAGGCGGCCACCCCTATCAGCTCGTCCTGCTCGACGTCACGCTTCGACAGGGCAACGGGTTCGCCGTGTGCTCCGCCATCAAAGACGCCACACCCGACGTCCCGGTCATATTCCTCACCGCGTCCGACGACGAGTTCAACACCGTGACCGGGCTCACCATGGGAGCAGACGACTATATCGCCAAGCCGTTTAGGCCGCGCGAGCTGCTCGCCCGCATCGCCGCCACGATCCGCAGGTCGCAGCCGAACCACCGCGTGGTCTCGCTGGGCCCCATCCGCATCGACACCGAGCGCGCCTACGTCGAGCGCGGCGGAGTCGAGCTGCCGCTATCGGCGCTGGAATACCGGCTGCTCCTGCTGTTCGCCACCAACCCGGGCAAGCTCATCACCCGCGACAAAATCCGCGACGCGCTGTGGGACAGCGCAGGCACATACATCGAGGAAAACACCCTCTCCGTTTACATCAAGCGCCTGCGCGACAAAATCGAGGACGACCCCAGCCGCCCGCAGCTCATTCAAACCGTGCGCGGCATGGGCTACAAGGCAAAGGAATAAGCCATGCTTTTGAGGAACCGCGAAGTGCGGCGGACGCTCTTGCTCTGCGTGTCGCTGGTCGTGGCGGGTGCAGGTGCCTCCTACCTCATCACGCAGGCGATGCTCTCAGGCGCCACGACCGTGATGGGCGTCGCCACAGCCACGGTCTCGGACGCGGGCGCCGCAGACGTCGCGTTGCACGTCTCGAAGCATGCAGTATCACTCATCGCCGCCGCATGCGTCGCGGCGACGGGAGCGCTCGTCATCGCGGCGTTCATGGTGCTCACCGCCAAGCGGTATCGCCAGCTTGGCCATATGGCGGCAAACCTCGACCGCGTGCTCGCAGGAGACCGCGACATCCGTCTGCGCGACATGGACGAGGGTGAGCTCGCCATCCTCTCGAGCGAGGTCGACAAGGTGATCGCGCGCCTCAACCTCACCGTGGACGAGCTGCAGGCGGAGAAGCTCGCCCTCTCAGATGCGCTCGCCGACATATCGCACCAGCTCAAAACACCTCTGACCTCGATCGCCATCTCGACCGAGCTCATTCGGGACCGTCTTGCCGAACGCGAGGACTGCCGCGACCTCGTGGATCGCCTGCGCCTCGTCCAGCGCCTGCAAGGCCGCGTCGAGGACCTCGTCGCGGCCCTGCTCAAGCTCGCCCGCATCGATGCGGGCGTGATCAAGTTGGTACAGGCCCCAGTTGATGTCGAAGACCTGGTCAAGCGGAGCTTTGAGCCGCTCGCCGTCGGGTTCGACATCGCCGACGTGCACTTCGAGTCGCATGTCGCGCCGGGAGCCAGCTTTACCGGCGACCTCACCTGGAGCGTTGAGGCGCTCGGAAACATCCTCAAGAACTGCATGGAGCACACGTCCGCCGGCGGCTGTGTGCGCGTGACGGCATCTGAGGACGTCTTGGCGTGCCGCATACGAGTTGAAGACACCGGTCCCGGCATCACCGAGAGCGACCTCCCCCATATCTTCGAGCGGTTTTACCGCGGAGAGACGGACGCGTGCACTGCCTCCGACGTCAACCCAGCGGGCGTCGGCATCGGCCTTGCGCTTGCGAAGGGGCTCGTCACCGCCCAAGGGGGCACACTGACGGCGGAGAACGTGCGCGATGCATCCGGCTCCGTATGCGGCGCCGCCTTCAACATCGTGTTCTTCAAGGCGGTCGTGTAGAGATGTGCTCTGTGGGGACGGGTGCGGGATTAGTCATGTCGATGACTAATCCCGCACCCGTCCCCACAGAGCACACAGGGCCCCAACATCCAACCAGTGGCGATAAGCATGACAAATCTGTCATGCGGCGGTCATGGCATGGCAAGGGCCGTCGGCCAGTATGGTAAGCAGTAGTACGCACGTTGGAAGGACGGCAATGAACATCCTCACCGTTGAGCATCTCACCCGCGTGTACGGCACGGGAGACACCGCCGTGACCGCCCTTGATGATGTGAGTTTCTCGGTGGAAGCCGGGGAGTTCATCGCCATCATCGGAAGCTCCGGATCGGGCAAATCCACGCTCATGCACCTCATGGGCGGTGTCGACCGCCCCACATCAGGCACAGTCAAGCTCCAGGGCCAGGACATCTTCGCGAGCACCGATGAGCAGCTCGCTGTCTTCCGCCGTCGCGAGGTCGGCCTCATCTACCAGTTTTACAACCTCATCCCCGTCCTCAGCGTCATGGAGAACATGACGCTTCCCGTGCTCATGGACGGCCGCTCCGTCAACGAGCAGCGCCTCTTCGCCCTCGTGCGGGCTCTCGGTCTCACAGGTCGCGAGCACTGCCTGCCCAACCAACTCTCCGGCGGCCAGCAGCAGCGCGTCGCCATCGGGCGCGCGCTCATGAACGCGCCCTCGGTGGTTCTCGCCGACGAGCCCACCGGCAATCTCGACTCCAAGAACTCCGCCGAGATCATGAGCCTGCTGCGCGGGTCGAATCGCAAATTCAAGCAGACGCTCATCGTCATCACGCACGACGAGGACGTCGCCCTCATGGCCGACCGCGTCATCGCCATCGAGGATGGCCGCATCGTGAGCGACGAGCGGAGGGCTTAAGATGCGAACTACACACAGCACATCCCCCGATTCGGGCGCATCGGGCCTGGGCAACACCATGGCCACCGCGCACCGGGGCATATTCTGGCGCTTCGCGGCGCGCTCCCTCAAGCTCAACAGATCGCGCACCATCGTCTCCATCATCGGCGTCGCGCTGTCGTGCGCGCTCATCACCGCGATTTTCACAAGCGTCGCGACGCTCTACAGCGGCCTGCTCAAAGCCGAAATCCTCACCGATGGCACATGGCAGGTCGAATTGGTGAACGTCCCCGACGCGGAGCTCGTAAGCTTGCGCAACGACCCCCGCGTCATCGGCAGCTTCGAGCGCGTCTCATATGGCGATGCGCTCATGCCCGAGAGCTTCCAGGGATATTGGGGCCGCTATCTCAGCGTGCAGGAGTGGCCGAGCAAAGACGCCGTCGGCGACCTCAAACCCCTGCCCCACCTTACCGAGGGCCGTGCGCCGAGCAAACCCAACGAGATCGTACTTAACCAGGACCTAAAGGGTATGACCGTCGATGCGGGCAATTGGCTCTACGACAGCCTGCCGGCCACAGGCCGTGACGACAGCGTTCCGCGCGCGGCGTGGGACGGCGGCCTGGAAATCGGCAGCAGCATCGAGCTGGCACTCGGCGAGCGCATGGTCCTCGACTTGGAATCGGGAGCAGGGGCTCCCTGCCTTTACACTGAGACGCTCTACACCACCGAGACCGCCAACGGCGATGTCATCTCCGAATACCTCGCCAACGCAACATCGCCCGCATCCTATACCGTGGTGGGATTCTACGGCCCCGCCACATCGAAATCGTATGACCAATGGGGCTCGAGCGGCCCCGGCTACCTCGGGTTCGCATCGTCGCCCGACGCGCCTGCGCGCTCCACGAGCGTATATGTCACGACCAATCTCACCAACCTGGCCGAGATCAACGAGTTCATCGACGACTACACCGGCCACGACACGGCGATGCAGTCTTGGGGCAACCTCTCCGACACGCCTTTCGAGAATTGGACGACCGGTGCCTACACGCACGAAAGCCTCCTGCGCTACCAGGGCATCACCGACGACCGCTCCATCTGGGGCACCCTCTACACCCTGGCCGCCATCCTCTCCACCGTGGTCGTCGTGGCGTCCGTATCCCTCATCTACAACTCGTTCGCCATCGCGGTGTCCGAGCGCACGCGCCAGTTTGGCCTGCTCTCCTCGCTGGGCGCGAGCAAGAGGCAGCTCCGCCGCACCGTGTATGCCGAGGCGCTGATCCTAGCTTGCATCGGCATTCCCCTCGGCTTGGTCGCGGGTCTCGCAGGCACCTTCGTGGTCTTCAACATTGCCGGCGAGGGCATCGGGATGCTCATCGACCAGGAGGCTTTCGCGAATACGGGACTGACCACGATCTCCATCCACCCGCTCGTGATCGCGCTGTGCGCCGCCCTCGCGCTCGTGACGGCGCTCGTCAGCGCCGCCGTCCCCGCCTGGCGCGCCAGCCGCACCTCCGCAGTCGACGCCATCCGCGCGAGCCGCGACGTTCGCCTCACCCGTGCCGAGCGCCGCGCACGCACCTCGACGAGGCGCGATCACACCGCCCGTCCCGCGGCGCGAAACAGACTGCCCCGTATCAAGGCGCTCGATGCGCTGCGCCTGCGCATCATGGGCGTGCCGGGGCTCCTCGCGCACCGCAACCTCACGCGGGCGAGCTCCAAGGGACGTGTCGCCGTGGCGTCTCTGGCAGTCTCCGTGGCCCTCATCATCATCTCGGGAGGCATCTCCCATTACCTGAGCTACCTCACGAACGTCGTGGACCCGGGCGGCAGCGACATAGAAATCACTCTCAACAGGACGTTGTCCCAAGACGAAACCACCGCCGACGGGCTCGCCGCCATCGACCGCGCCTATCGCTCCCTCTCGGACGTCGAGGGCGCGACGGGCAGGGGCTACGTGATCTACACGTCGCTGAGCGGGCGTTTTGAGGCGGGGATGCTCGACATCGAAGCGCTGTCGTCGCATGGAGACGAATACGAGATGCCCGACCGGGGCGAGGCAGCCGACGGCTCGGCATACGCACCCATCGCGGCGCTGTTCGTCGACCCGGCATCGTGGACGGCGATCCTCAACGACAACGGCCTGGACGCCGAGCGCTACTCCAACCCCGATCAACCGATCGCCGTCGCCCTCAACGGAACGCAATCCAACGATGGCAGGCGCTACACGGTCAGCGACCTGTTCACCGGCACCGGAGAGGCGACGTTGTTCACACGCATTTCCCCCATCGACGACGGGATCTTTGTCGGCGTCGACGTCGACGAGAGCGGCGAGCCCATCGCGCATTACGAGGGCAGCGCCGACAACGCCACATCATTCGACGACGAGGGCAACTTGATAAGCGAGATGATCTCCCAGCCGCTGCCCAACGTCCTCGAGCAGTCATACACGCTGCCCGTTGGGGCAATCGTAAAGACGTTCCCCGACTGCATCCAGTCGTACGCATCCGTGTGGCCCACCCTCGTGCTTCCCGCCACCGCGCTGCCCACGCTCGCCACGGGCTCCGAGGACATCGTGGAGCACCTCGACACGGGCGCCCTGGCGACCCCGTTTGCCTTCCACAGCGAGGCGGGATACTACGGCAACACGATGTACGCGTACCTGTCCGTCGACGCCCAGGACGCTCGGGCGGCCGAGACGCAGATCAACTCCATCATCTCGAACGACCTCACGGGGACGGAGTGGTACCGGACGTACGTCGCGAACAACGCCGAGCACGCGCGCAGGACGCACCTCATGGCCGAGACGGTGCAGCTGTTCATCAGCTGCTTCATCCTGATCACTGGCGCCATCGCCGTGGCGAACGTGTTCAACACGCTCACGAACTCGATCATCCTGCGGCGCCGCGAGTTCGCCATGCTCAAAAGCGTCGGCATGGGCAACCGCGCGTTTTATCGCATGATCGCGCTCGAGTGCCTATCGTATGCCTGGCGAGGGCTCCTGTTTGGCCTGATACTCGGCGCAGTGGTGACGTTTTTCACCTATCAGGCGATGATGATGAGCTTCGAGGGCCTGCACTTCGTCGTGCCGCTCGGCTGGGTGCTTGCCGCCGTAGGCGTAGTCGTGCTCGTGCTCGCCTTGTCGACCTACTACGCTTTACGCAAGTCGAGCGCCGGCTCCATCGTGCAGACGTTGCGCGAGGACGCGATTTGACGCACGGTCCTCTGTCGCCTCAAGCAAGGGACTGCCTCACACTGAGGTGAACCCCGAGCCTCGTCCTCAACCACCCCGACCCGTAAGGTCGCCCGCGCACGCAGGCGAACCGCAACGAAAGGATCTTCCATGGCCGACTCCACCCCCGAACGCGACAACGCGACCGACGAGTTCCTCAGCACCTTGAACGACGCACCGCAGCCCACGCGCAAGCTCAAACTTCCCGAGATGATTCCCGTCATCGCGCGGGGCGTGCCCGCCGACGGGGCCCAAGCCGCACAGAGCGACGAGGTACCCGACGCAGCCGGCGAGATCCCCCTGGAAGGGACCGACGCCGAGGCCTATGCGGCCCTCAAGACGAAGCGGGCGGAGCGCAGGCGCAAGAAGCTGATCCACCGGGCCATCATCGCCGGCATCGCGGGCGCGGTCATCCTCGGAGGAGCCGTCGCCATCAACGTGCTCAACCGCCAACCCGAGCAGATCATGGAGGCCGTCACGGACTTCGCGCTGCAGGGGACGTTCACCACGGTCATCGATTCCAAGGGCACCCTGCAGCCCATGTCCTCGACGGTGATCACCCCTGAGGTGACGGGGCAGATCGAGTCGATCAACGTGGTGGCCGGCCAGCAGGTCAACGAGGGTGATGTCCTCATGACCATCAAGAACCCCGAGCTCGACCGAGCCGTCGCAGAGGCGGAGCGCGCCCTCAAACAGGCGAAGGCCGAGCTCAGCCTCGCCCAGCAAACCCTCAACCAGGCAAAACAGGCCTCCTCTCAACCCACGAACGACCCGACCGTGCAGCCCGTCGACGACACCGCCAGCGCACAGGCGGCCGTCAACACCGCCCAAGCAGGCGTCGAATCCGCACAAGCGGCCTATGACGACGCGGTCGCCAAAGCCGCTCTGCGCACCGTGAAAGCGCCCGCGTCCGGCTCCATCGTCGCGCTCAACGCGCAGGTGGGCGCCGACGTCTCCGACAGCATCGGCGGGGCAAACGGCACGAGTGGCCCTCTGATGCAGATCGCAGACCTCTCCAAGATGAAAGTGACCATCCAGGTGGACGAGCAGGATATCGCAAGCGTCGCCGTGGACCAGACGGCGGTCATCACCTGCCCCGCATTCCCCGACGTCACCATGAGCGGCCGCGTCACCGCAATCGCCTCGATCGCGTCGGGCGACTCCTCGATGATGTCCTACGACGGCATGGGAGGCTCCCCCACCTTCGCCGTCGACATCCTCATCGACGCGCCGGACGCCCGCCTCAAGCCCGGCATGACAGCAGAGGTCTCGCTCACCACCCAACAGCTCGACAATGTCGTGATGGTCCCCGCCATGGCGCTACTCACCGACGACGGAGAGACCTACTACGTGAACGTCGAGACCGACCCCGAGACGCATGCGACTAAGCGCGTCGACGTCGACGTCATCGCCAAGAACGACGACTTCGCCGTCATCGGAAAGCCCTCTGGGGCCGCCGTCGACCAAAACCCCGACATGCCCGAATCGCCCCTTTCCGACGGCGATGTGCTGGTGATCGCGGGTGGGGCCGGAAACGAGGACATGATGGTCGAGGACGGCGGGATGGCGGTGCTCTCATGACAGGACGCCCCGTCATCGACATCCGCCACATCCATCGGATTTTCGAGAGTGATGCGGGTCTGGCGCACATCCTGCACGACATATCGCTCACTGTGATGCCCGGTGAGTTCGTGGCCATCACCGGCCCTTCGGGCTCCGGAAAATCGACCCTCATGAACATCCTGGGGTGCCTCGACACGCCCACGTCCGGGCAATACCTGCTGGAGGGCCTCAACGTGGCGGAACTCACCGACGACGAGCTCGCCGAGGTGCGCGCCCTGCGCATCGGGTTCGTCTTCCAGAGCTTCAACCTGCTGCCCCGCATGAGCGTGCTCGACAACGTCATGCTGCCGCTCGCGTACACCGATGTCCCCCGTCGCGATCGCGAGATGCGCGCCGTGCACGCGCTGCGGTCGGTGCGCCTGCCCGTCGACCATTACGACCACCGCACGAACGAGCTCTCCGGCGGCCAGATGCAGCGCGTCGCCATCGCCCGAGCGCTCGTGAACGACCCTGCGATCATCCTCGCCGACGAGCCGACGGGAAACCTCGACTCCACCACCGGGCGCCAGGTCATGGACACCTTCCACGCCCTCAAGCGCGCCGGGAAGACCATCGTGCTCATCACGCACGACGCGGGCATCGCGGCGGAGGCCGACCGCGCGGTGCAGATCCGCGATGGACGCATCTTCGACGGGGCCTATATCCCGGCGCAGCCCGCCCACTTCCCCGCGTCGAACGGAGGAACCCGATGAACTTCACCGATCTTGCCCGTGAGGCGTTGCGCTCCCTTGAGGCGAATCAAGGTCGCAGCCTGCTCACCATCCTCGGCATCGTCATCGGCATCGCCGCCGTCATCGCCATGACGTCGCTCATCGGCGGCGTGCGCAACAGCCTCATCAGCGGCATGGGACTTAACGCCGCGCGCATCGTGTACATCAATTGCGGATATCCGCTCACCGACGACGACATCGATGACCTCGAGCGGCTCCTGCCCGATTACGAGGCGATCGAGGGGACCTATGACAGCTTCACGCAGGTGCAGCTGGGAGACAAAACCATCAACGCGGGCATCACCGGGGCCAGCCCGGAGTTTCTCGAAATAACCGGGGCGGCCTCGAAGCTCGCCGAGGGTCGCATATTCACCTCTCTCGAAGCGGAGGCGAGCAGCCGCGTGGCACTCATCGGGCGCAACGGCGTGGAGGCGTTCTTCGGCAGCCCGGGGGCGGAGGCCATCGGCAAGACCATCCAGCTCAACAACAAGAGCTACACGGTGCTCGGCGTGCTTGACGACGGCATGACGGGCACGGACTACTGCAACATCTACATGCCCAAAGACACCGTGCTGCAGGATTTTTCCCAAGGCTGGGAGTATCTTTCGAGCGTCGTCGGCCTGGCGCGCGAAGGCGTCGACATCGACGCGATCCAGGCCAGCACGATCGAGCAGGTGGGCCAGCTCAAGAACATCGCCGAGGAGGACCGTGAGTCCATGATCTCGGTGTGGTCGATGAAGTCCTCGATCGACCAGCTCGATACGTTCATGATGTCCTTCCAGCTGATGATGGGGTCAGTGGCGGGCATCTCGCTGCTGGTAGGTGGCATCGGCATCATGAACATGATGCTCACCAACGTAACGGAACGCATTCGAGAGATCGGCGTGCGCCGCGCACTCGGGGCACGCGGGCGCGATATCACGATGCAGTTCCTCGCCGAGAGCGCGGCCCTATGCGTGACGGGCGGTATCTTGGGAACGCTCGCTGGATACGGGATCGCCTGGGGGCTCGCATGGGGCGCCGGCGCAATGGGGTTCGATTTGGGAAGCATGACCGGCATGGGTTCGACGGGCGCCGCCCTGACGCCGGCTATCGAACCGGGCGCCATCGCCATCGCCGTCGGCATCTCCATTCTCATCGGCCTCGTCTTTGGCTACTATCCGGCGCGCCGCGCGGCAAAGCTCAACCCCGTCGAGTGCCTGAGGTACCAGTAGCAGCGCCCATGGATGAAATGTAGGCTGTGCGGGCCATCGTCTCGCACAGCCTACACCAACAGGCCAAAACACTGGACGGGATTGAGGCTGTGCGAGACGGTACGTGCACAGCCTCAATCCCGTCCAAGGGCAGCAGATAGCCCCTTGCAGGGCTTCGCCCTCAGGCGACAACGGCACACTCGATGCCCCTGTATGCAACGCACGCGCCAACTTTGAGCGTCACATCCACTCCAGACCTGCGCAAACAGCAAAATGGCGAACCACATGGAGCATGGTTCGCCAAATTCAAGTTTGGTAGACGCTCGAAACAGCTGGGAGAACACGGCATCTACCCCACGCCGTGGGGCTTCGGAATCGCCGCGTAAGAACGTAAAAAGCCCCCTCCACCACCCGATGGGCAGTGGAGGGGTGCGTCACTTGAGTCGGTCGAGGGGGCAGCTCGCGAGCGCGGCGGCGCACAGCGAGCAGATGACGATCGCGCCGCCCATCAGAACGGGTTGCGGTCGCAGATGGCGATCTGCAGGCGGTCCAGCGGCTCCCCGAGGACGCCCGCCCAGCCGTCGTGGCCCTTGACGGAGCCGCCGTCGTCGCAGCACACGGGCAGCCAGCCCGCGCGGCACTTGGTCTGCGAGCGGTACCACGCCTGCTGGTACTCGAAGCCGTCGGGGGTCGTGTAGTAGACCTGCACGCCGTCGATTGCGCGGCCGGGGACGCCTGCGCAGCCGTGCACGGTGTCTGCGGGGTCGCCCTTGGTGACCCAGTCGAGCCAGCCGCCGCCGACGATATGGGCGCGGTACTTGACGGAGCCCTTGTCGACCTTGACGTAGAGCAGGTCGTGCTGCCCGTTTGGTACGCCAGCGAAGCCGTCCGCGCCCTCGCCGAAGTTCGTCACCTCTGCGTTCCAGCCCCCGTTGAGGTTGCGCAGCGCGTAGCGCACGTCGACCTTGCCGAGCGGCTTTCGGGACGGCGTGGGTTGGGGGGCGGGCTGAGGCTGGGGCGCCGGGGCGGGGGCGGGCTTGCCTCCGCACATGGCGTCGTACCACTCCTGGGCACGCTGCATGTACTTCGCGTTCTGTGAGCCGGCGAGCTCGCCTGGGCATGCCGTGGCCTTCCAGTGCTTGTGCGGGAAGACGTTCACGCCCCACTGCGGGCGGCCGAGCTTGTAGTACTTGCAGAGCGCGGCCACGAGGTGGGCGCCGCTCTCGATGGCGGCGTCGTGGACGGTCCACGGGTTCGAGCCGCTGTTTGCGTGCTCGATGCTGATGGAGCAGTCGTTGCCACCTGACTGCACGCCCACGCCGTCGCCGCACGCGTAAGCTCGGTCGGTGTCGTTCACATGCTGCACGATCTTGCCGCCGCGGTCGACGCTGTAATGGGCCGAGGTCCCCGCCTTGCGCCACACGGAGTTGCACTGGTCGGCGTCGAGGTCGCCCGCCATGTGGTGGATCGTGATGTACTTGATGCCCCACGGCCGACCCGGGGTGAAGTTCATGCCGAGCAGCTTGTACTCGTCGGGCTGCACGTTCTCGAAGTCCGCCATGGCTAGGCCTCCTTAGCGGTCGCGGCGGAATACCCGACGAGCGCGCCGATGAGCACGCCCACGGCGTTCACGGTGGTAACGATGGCGTCGACGTTCGGCATCCCCCACACGGGGCCGACCACGCCGACGAATGTCGCGAGCGCCGGGCAGGCGATGAGGCCCGTCCACTTGAGGGCGGCGTACGCCCTCGCGGGCAGCTTGTATTGCTTGGTCATTCGGTTCTCCTTAGCTCTCTTCCGGCGCGTCCACGTGGGCGCGCATGATCTCCTCCCACAGCTGGGTCCCCGTCCCGTTGCCCCCGAGGCTGTGGTAGGCGTTGTAGACGGACGTCGCCTGCTCCTTGATGCGCACGGGGCACGGCCCGCCCGACACGACGTACTCGCGGTGGTAGTCGATGAGCTGCTGGCGCAGGAGCGCCCTCATGCCCATCTCCATCGCGTCGTCGTGCGCCCTGCGGTCACGGCGCTCGTCGCGCTCGCGGCGCATCTGCGAGCCGAGCCAGCCCACGAGGGCCGCCAGGACGGCCGTGACGAGGTAGTTGGCCGCCGTGCCTACGAGTTCTTCCATTGGCGTGAATCACCTCCCCGCGTGCGTCACGGACGATGAAAAGGCCGCCCTCCCCCGCTTTGGGGACGTGGGCGGCCACGGAGAAAAACCCAGGCCGTTTCAGCGCCCCGGGGAGTAAAACGGTCTGGGATTCCGACCGATGAAATTTGTCTATGAAAGGAAAGAAATGGACGTTTTTTACATTTGCGAGCGGTATCTGGAGGCCAAAAGCAAGAAGCTCCGCCAAACCACACTGGACGGCTACGTGTCGGGGCTCAGGTGCCACGTGCTGCCCAAGTGGGGCACGCGCGAGCTGGAGTCCATCAGGCGGCGCGAGGTGCAGGAGTGGGTGGACGGGTTCGAGCTGCCCGGCGCCGCCGAGAAGGCCCTCAAGTGCCTGCGCCAGGTCATGCGCTGGGCCATCCGCGCGTACGACCTGGAGATATTCGACCCCACTCAGGGCGTGGAGCTGCCCGCCAAGCCCGTGTACAGGCGCGAGTCGATGGACGCGCGCGAGGAGGCGTCCGTGCTCAGGGCTGCGGTCGGCCAGCCGTGGGAGGCAGTCGTGCTGTGCGCCGCCGTGCTCGGCCTGCGACCGTCCGAGGCGGCGGGGCTGGACTGGTCCGACATAGACTGGCGGAGCGGATGGGTGCACGTGCAGCGGGGCGCGCACAGCACTCAGGGCGGCACGGTGGAGTACGGGTGCAAGACGCGCCTCTCCGACCGCCGACTCAAGCTGCCGCGCTTCGCGCTGGAGAGGCTGCGGCAGCTGCGCGGCCAGCGACGCAAGGGCAGGATTCGCGGCGACCTGAGCCCGCGCCAGATCTACAGCAGGTTCAAGCGGTTCCTCCGACGCATGGGGCTGGGCCGCTGCTCGATGGAGTGCCTGCGCCACACGTGGGCGACGCTGACCATAGAGGGCGGCGCGGCCCTCGCCGACGTGTCGGTAGCTCTCGGGCACACGAGCGTGAGCATGTGCCTCCAGCACTACCTCATGAGCACGAGGGCGGTGGTGCAGAGGGCGCAGGACTGCTTCGCGGACGCCATGCGCAGGAGCATGGAGGAGGTCGGTGACGCGATACTTAATGCGGTGTAGGGCCTTCCGTAGGCCATCCCGTCACCGTCGAGATCGGAGACGCCCTGATCGGCGACCAGGGCTACTTATCGCTTGTCACCGTTCCGGAGTTCATGACGGCCATCGGAAACTCGACTAAGAACATCGTCAGGCTCGACCTTGTGACTTACACGTCCGTGACCCCAGTCTCGCCTTTCAGCCTTATGGGCTATTGGGTGCTTGGTCAGCCGAATACGACCGTGAAGGGTCTCAAAATCAGGTTGTGGACCAACGCATGACGGCCTTCCGTATCCCGAATCATGTTCACTAATGGGGTTAAAGTAAGACTCGGAATGAGCAAGGACTCGCCAATCGTCCAAACAATCGATTCAAGCGGAGATCTGCATCAGTTGTCGTGGTCGGGGTCTGTAATCTCCTACGACATAATGCGCAATGGGCAGTCGAACTGGGAACACAAGTGGACCAAGTAGCATGCCGATAATTCTTAGGCCGAATCCCCATGATCGGGCACAGCGGAAGGCTACACATCGGCAATCTCAATCGTGCCGGACAACGGGATGATCATGACATGGCTCCATTGCACAGCTGTTATGGTGCATTCATCATCCCCGTTCTTTTCCACTGAGACGTTGCCGAGCTTTTGAAAGCCGCCGCTCACGGTATTGTGAGCGTACAGCACGAGCCACGGGCTGCTGTTGCCAGAGGAGAATGCGAGGAAGCACCTGTGCCCTCCGTCTGAATGGAAGGTCACCTTGGTTTTTCCCGTATTCATCATGAATCTCTTGACGCCGGCGAGCGGTGATTGGGATACGGAATCCCGGAGCGCGTTCACGGCGGCCGTCAGGTCGGACACGCCCTGCTCCAATCGGTTCAGCTCGGCGGCGGTGATGGGGGTCGCGCCGACCTCGCCGTCCCTCCACGTCTTCTTGGCGAAGCTCACGTCTGTGGCTAGGACGGAGGCTGCGTGCTCGAGCTCCGGGATAATCGTCGGCACGTCCATGACGCCAGGCCCCTCGGGCACGACGGCCATGCCGGGGTCGATCTCGGGGGTCTGCGCGGTGGTGGTCTCTTCTGCCATTTCCATTCTCCTATCTAGACGGTGAACTTTGCCCACGCGCCCCTCGGGGCGGGGAACGTGGTCGATTGCGGGTACGTGGCCGCCGACGGGTAGAGGGCCGAGCCCCGGCTACCCGCGTCCCAGCGGTTCACTGACGCGACGGCCGCGCCGGATGTCTCCACCCACATGCCACCGTCGACGCGGTCGGGGTACTGCGGCTCGGCGCTCTGGATGAAATACGGCTTCGTCAGGCGGGCGGCGGCGCTCGCCTGCGCTGCCGCCTCGCTCGCCGCGTTGGCCTGCTCGTGCGCCAGGGCGGAGTTCGCTTCCGCAGCCTGTGCGGCGGACGATGCGGAGAGCGCGGCGGTGTTCGCGGCACTGGTGGCGGCGTCGCGATCGGCGTCCTTGGCTGCGCGCTCAGCCTCGGCCCCCTTGCGAGCCGCCTCGGCGGATTCTCGCGCCGCCTCTGATGCCACGCGTTCCTGTTCGTTCGTGCGGCGCTCGGCCTCGGCCTTGCCGTCGGCGCCGGCGATCGTGATGGTCTCCTCTCCGACGCGGGCGGCCCATATCTCCTTCGTGCCGAGCTCGTTGAAGCGCGTCAGCAGCTTGTCTGTTCTAGATGCCATCCGGCCTCCCTATTTCCTGATGACCGCGACGGCGGTCGTGTTGTTTCCCGAGCTGACCAGCACCGCGCGGTCACCGCCGGACGCCCCCGAGCATGCTGACGTGCACGGCACGGCGAGCGTCGCGCCCGCCACCTCCACCGCCATGGTGGAGCCGGAGACCGATTTGACGGTGCCGTAGGTCGTGACCGTCTGGCTGCGGCGCTGCCTGGGGATGCTCCCCGCGAGCCTGCGGGCGGCGGCGTCGATGCGCCCCTCAGCGTCCATAGCTCCTCCCCTCGCACTTGACCGTGCATCCGGCGCCGAGGTCGATCGCCTGCGTGCGTATGGCGAGCGATTCGCGGACGCCGCCGGTGGCGTAGTCCATCGACACGACATCCCCGACCGTCAGGGGCGCGTATGCATGAGTGAACGTCACGCGCCGGACGACCGATTGATTCGTCTTTAGAAGCTCGACTGCCTTCGCGTCTGCCTGCCGCTGGGTGGCGGCGTCGTTGTACTCGTAGCGCGCGACGATTCGGCGCCCCATTGATGTGGTGGAGTACGGCGAGCGCGGGTCTGAATCGACGGCGGTGCCGATGACGGTCGAATCCTGGTCGCTGTAGACGGCCACCACGACGTTGGCGACGTTCGAGGCGTCGCGCTCGTCTGTCATCGAGCGCAGGAACCTGGCGTCCCTGCCCTCCCTGAATGTGTGGACGGGCTCGCGCTCCCCCGGCGGCGCGTACCTGCGCATGAGCACGCGGCCCATCGGGTCGGTCGTCGCCGACGAGAAACCAGCGATCTCGAGCAGGTCGTTCACCGCGTCCAGCTTGCTCTCTCCGTCCTCGTTGTCGAGTCCGAACGTCCACGCGGTCGAGAGGCGGTATGGCGAGCTGTCGGCGATGACCTCAAGCCCCGCGCCGCGCGCAATCTCAACCGCCTTGGCCACGGGGTCCGACCCCGCCGGGATGGAGATCGGCCGCTCGAACTGGTCTTGCGCCAGCTCTCCCAGGCGGCCGGTCAAATCGACCTTGCATGTCGACACCGCGCCCTCGACGTCGCGGGATGTCGTGGAGGGCAGGAAGGTGCCGAGCGAGACCGATGCCGACCAGCCCGTGTACATGCCCGTGGCGTCCAGGTAGACGCGCACGAGGTCGGCGCCGACGTCGAGCGGCCCGCTGTGGACGACCGACCCCTTCTCCTTCACCTGGGTGTCGGCGTTTCGCTCGATGGACCCGCCGTCAAGGAAGCCCGCGAGCCTGGCCGTCTCGGCTCCGCCGGAGCGCGACACGCGCATGAAGCGGTACTCGCTGTGAAAGGGCTCCGACCAATCGACCTCAGCCATCCCACGCCTCCCTCCACGCGGTCTCGGTGAGAGACAGGTTCACGCCCGCCACGTCGCGCGGGACGCCTCCAGACAACCCGAGCCCGATCGCGCACAGCGCGCGGCGCCCGTGCGGGTCGCGGACCCACGCCACCGCATGGCGGCGGGCCAGCGCGTCCAGCGCGTCGTGGTCCTCCCTGCCGAGCGCGGTCGCCGACAGCGACCCCTTGATGGACGCCGCGCCGGTCGTGTACGCGGTCGGCAGGCCGCCCGCCTCGCCTCCGTCGGCGAAGTCCATGAGCTCTGTCGAGAGCTCGTAGTCGCGGCTCCACTCCACGTCGTACCTGAGCGGTATGAAGCCGGACGCGGCCCTGCCGAAGTTGATTGCCACGGCGTCGGCGGCGACCCTCGCGGGGACCTCGCAGGTCGTGGCCGTGCCGACCTCGCTATACGCGGTCACGAGGTAGCTGTAATCGGTCTCGAGCGGCGGGAGCGGGTCGCGAGCGGCGCCGCCGTCCAGCATCGCGTCGGACACCAGCCACTGCGTGCCGTCCGGCATGAGGCGCACGACGGACGCGGCCCTGGTGGGCAGGACCGGACCGAAGGCCATCACGCCGTCCTGGGACACGTCCAGGCCGGAGAGCACGGGAATCCCGTCCTCGTCCGGGAGCAGCTCAGGCGCGACGAGCTCCCAGCCATCGACCGACCACGAGTCGAGGCCGAACCTCACCTCCACGTCCACTCCGAGCTCCGGCGTGTACGCGATGCGCGGCGCCGGGCGAGCGGGCTCGGCGTAATCCGCCGTGAAAGAACGTCGCGCGGTGGCGCCCAGCGTCGAGCCGCCGCGCACCGAGACCTCGACGGTGTAGCGCCCGAGGTTCTTGGGCAGGTACGTTCCCGCGCGGAACTCATACGACCTGGCTGCCGGGGCGAGCTCGACCTCGTGGAGAACGGACCCCTCCGGCGACAGTAGCCTGAGCGCCTGAGATGCGACCCCGGTGGCGTCCACGACCTCCCACGTCGCGTTGAACGGAACCACCTCGACCACGGCCGAGTCGGTGGAGGGGCCGGTGATCGTCACGACGGGAAGCGCCGCGACCGAGAACTCGAGGTACCCGCTCCACGCGCCCCAATCGGAGTGCGCGCCGTGCGTGCGGACGCGCACCTTCCACGTCCCAACGGCGTCGAGCGGGACCTCCGCGGAGGCGGTCGCCCCGGGCACCGGGACGGTCGATGTCGAGCCGCCGGGCTTGACGACCTCAACCTCGGCTTTTGTCTGCGCCGAGCCGTCCTGGTGGTTCGGGGACCAAGAGACCGCGGCCGAGCCGCCGAGCGCGTAGACGGCCGAGATGCCCGACACCGACGGCGCCAAAGGCACCGACACGGTGGTGATTCCGGCGCTCTCGCTCCAGCCCGACCACAGCCCGCCCCGTCCGCATCTGACGCGGTAGCTGTTGACGCCCGCGACGGACGCCATGGCGACCGGGAACGACTCGACGGCCTTGCGCTCGCCCCACGACCCGGAGGCCGCGCGATGCTCGACCTGGTATGAGTCGGCCCAGCGCGGGAGCCCCGACACCGAGACGCTGACCGTCGTCGGGCCGGTGGCGGAAGCCCTCACGGAGGTGGGGGCGGCGGGCGTGGTGTAGATGTATCCCTGCTGGGTGCTGTAGTCCGAGTAGAGGCCGTTGTACGCCCTCACGCGGTAGTCGTAGCGGTGGTTGCTGCTGATGCCGTTGTCGGTGTAGTTGGTGGTCCCGCCGCCGAGCGTGGCGATCTGCGTCCACCCGCCCTCGTCCGTGCGGCGCTCGAGCAGCACGTTGACGTAGGTGTGCTCCGCACGCTCGCCGAGCCTCCACCAGACCTTGGCCTGGGTGTCGGACGAGCGCGAGGCACCGCACCCGCTCGGCGCGGAGGGCGTCGTGTACACGTAGTCGGAGTGCGAGGCAGCGGTCCATCCCGCGTTGTTGGCGGCGTGGACGGCGTAACGGTATCGGTGGTTGGCGTACACGTCGTTGTCGGTGAAGCTCGTCGGGAGGTTGCCCTTCGCGTCTGGGCTCAGCACCTTCAGCTCGCGCCACTCGCCGCCGTCAACGGTCCTCGTGACCTTGAGCTGCGTGTACTTCTTTACGACGCCCTCGGGGTTGTTTCGCCACGACATGCCGTTCTGGCGGTCGTTGTTGCGCCAGGCGGTCATGTCGCTCGGGGACTTTGGGACCTCGTACGGGATGGCGGGCGCGTTCTGCCACTCGTGGCAGCTCGTGGTGATGCCGACGCCGCCGTATCCGCTCACCGTGCGGGACTCCGACCACGCCTCGACCTTGATGTCGCGGCCCGCGTCGCCCCTGGCGATGTCGCGCGTTCCGCTGACGTTTATCACGACCTGGCCGCTGTGGGTGCAGGCGCCGTCCCACGGGCCGACCTCGTGCCCGTCGATGGCGACGTGGAGTCGGACGCCCCACAGGTACCAGTTGCCGAACTGGATGTTGCAGGACCAGTGGATGCGCGTCGTGGTCGCGTCGACATCCTCCTTCCAGCTCGCCAGGTTGATGGCGTAGAAGGTGGAGCCCATCTTGATTGCAACGCCCTGTGCCATGCGGCCTCCTAGATTCGATTGCTATACCTGTTACTCGTAGCTGGCCACGACAACGTCAACGAAGCGCTCCATCGCGTCCGCTACGCGGTCGTTGACGTGCAGTGCGCGGCCGTCGAGGTAGACGTTGTACGTGGGCGCGCCAGGATGAGGCGTGCATGAAGACGCCATCGCGCCACCTCTTATCGAATAGTCGGCGGAGAACTCGGCGTTGCGGGAGCCGATGAAGCCCTCGACCTCGCCCCAGCCCGTGGTCAGGCCGTCGAGCAGGCCCCGCATGATGAGCTCGCCGTTCTTGGTGAGCATCACGGCGTCGTAGCTCGGCGGTCCCTTGTGGGACACGATCCAATCGCCGATGCCGCCGACAAAGTTGGTTACATTCCCCCATGCGGACTTGAGTCCATCGAGCAGGCCATTCAGAATCGATTTGCCAGCGTTGATGAGCCAGGAACCGGCGCCAGAAAACAGGCTGGTAATCTTTCCTGGCAGATCGCGGAGCAGCCCCATCACGCGCTCGTTGCCGCCAGATACGGTCTCGATGAAGCTGTTCCAAGCTCCGTTTAGGAATCCGCCGAGAGCGTTCCACGCTCCGGACCACATAGAGCTGATGGCGTTAAGAACGGAGTTGATAATCGATTTGGCGGTATTAATTCCGTTCGTGACAGTCGACTTGATGCCCTCCCAGACGGAGGACGCGATTGCCTTGATGCCCTCCCACACGCCGGACCAATCGCCTTTTATCGCAGAAGTGACTACTTGGATGATTCCCTGAACAACTCCGAGCACCGTGCTTATGACGTTCTGTATCGTCGAGAAGACGTGGTCGACCAAAACAGCCAAGGTTGGCCATATCGCGTTCCAGATGGCACCGATGGCGCTGAGGGCAATGCTGATGGCATTCTGAATCGTAGGCATGGCGCTCATGACCATCGTCATTATGTTTGTAAGCGCTGGTCCGACTGTTGACGTGATGCCGGCAACAAGATTCGCTACCATTGCTCCGATTTGCTGAAACGCCGGTCCAAAAATCGTCGTCAGCTGTGCAAACAGCGCGTTTGCGGCGTTGCGGAACTGCTCGTTGCTGTTATACAGTGCGATGAACCCTGCCGCCAGCGCAGCGACAGCCGCTACCACTATGGCTATGGGATTCGCGGCCAACACGGCGAACAAGCCGGTTGCCGCCGTCTTCGCGGTCGAGATCATCCCAGAAAGACCGCCGAGGCTCGACATGAGCGATGTTACGAACGTCGCGGCCTTGAAACCGGCGAAAGCGGCAGAGACGGCAGCGATGGCGGGCGCTATGAGGTCGATGTTGTCGACCACGAAGCCGACACCTGCGGAGATGGCGTTGAACGCGCCCTCGACCATTGGCACGAGTCCGTTAATTGCCCCGGTGATTGCCGGTTGCAGCTTTGCGAGAAGGTCGGAGATGCCGCCGACCGCAGCGGCCTGAAGATTGCCTATCGCGCCTTCGAAGGTGGAGGTGGACTTGGCGGCCTTGACGGCTGCGTCCTCGAAACCGAGGTCCAAGATGGCTTGGTTGAACTCCTCGGCGGTGATCTCGCCCTTCTCCATCGCCTCGCGGAAGTTGCCCGTGTATGCGCCGTTCTTGAGCATGGCCCCCTGCAACTTGCCCGAGGCGCCGGGGATGGCGTCGGCCAGCTGGTTCCAGTTCTCGGTGGTGAGCTTCCCCGCGCCGGCGGTCTGGGTCAGCACCATGCCGACGCTCGAGAACGTCTCGGCGTTTCCGCCAGCGACGGCGTTGAGGTTGCCAGCGGCCTCCGCCAGCTTGCCGTAATTCGGGACGCTGTTCGCGGCGAGCTGGGCGGTGATGTTCTGGATGTCGGACAGCGCGTAGACCGTCTCGTCGGCGTACTTGCGCGTGGTCTTGCTCAGGGCGTCTATTTGCGACGTGCCGAGACCCGCGAAGTCGAGCGTGCTCTTGAACTTCTGCGTGGCGTCGGTCGCGGCGGCGGCTTCGCCGACGAGCTGCGAGAAGCCGATGGCCGCGAGGGCGGGGCCCGCGACCTTCGTGAGAGCGCCGAGCGCGCCCTTGACCGAGCCAGCGGCTTTGCCCATCGAGGCGATGCCGCGACTTGCGTCGTCGGATGAGGACGAGACCTTTTTGTTCGCGGAAGAAAGCTGCTCCTGGGCGCGCTTCAGCTCCACCTGGGCGCTCTTGGTGCGCTCGGATGCGCTGGCGACCTTGCGCTGGGCGCTCTCCACCTTGGCTTCAGCGGCCATGACCTGCGAGGAGCCGGCAGCGTACTTTGAGCGCACCTCTACGAGCCTCTGTTGCGCGATGCTCAACTGGTTGGTCGCGTCCTTCTCGGATGCCATGGCGCGGCCAACCTTCTGCGAGGCCGATGCGACGGCGTTCTCGAGCTGCTTGATGCCGGACGAGTCGATTCCGGAGGAGATTCCGTCGCTCAGTGACTTGCCGATCCTGCGTCCGCTCGGGGTGACATCGACCCCGCCGAGCTGCGATGCGATGGACTTGCCAGCGCCCTTCAGCTCGGGGATGAGCGAGAGGTACGCGGTCGCCAACTCAGTTGCCATCGGCCACCTCCACGTATCCTAGTTTTCGGTTGATGAAATCCAAATCGGTCGCTTGCAGCTTGCGCTCGACCCTCGCTCGATCAGCCGGTGTCGGGAGCGGCTTCGGGCGCCTGCGCCCCTTCGCCCCGTCCTCGGTCGATTGCCACGCGATGACGCGCAGCGTGTGCTCGATGCGCCAGAGCAGATAATCAGTCGTGCCCCACTCCGCCTCGGGATTTTGGGCACGCGCCGTCCTGCTGTCGGCGGGCAGCTGCTCCATGAGGACGGCGGCGTGGCGGCGGCTGTAGTCGGTTCCCATGCGGTCCAGGTCCAGGCCGTAGTACTGCTGGAAATCGGCTCGGAGCTCGCCGCCCCACCGCTTGAGCGCAAGTGCAAGCCCGATTAGTTTTTTGCGTTGACGGCCTCGATGACGGATGCCATGAAGGCGCTCATTACCTCGTTGGTCAGCTTGCCGTCGTGCTTGGCTCGCAGCTCGCGCTTGATGCGCGGGAAGTCGCTGCCGAAGACGAGGCGGTACATCTTCACCGCGGCGGCGGTCTTCGCTCCGTCGTCCGCGTCCTCGTCGTAGAGGTCGGCGATGCACTCGGTGATCTCGAAATCGTCGAAGGCGTCGGCGGTGACCTCCACCTTGATGCCGTCCACCAGGGTCGGCTTATCGGGCTTCGCCATGGCTACTCACCAGTTTCAGTGGACTCGAACCAGTCGGTGTAGTAATCGCCGCTGGTCGCGTCCTTGTACGCTGTGAAGGTGGTTTCGCGACCGAACAGCTCGCCCGCCTTCACAGTCAGGTCGCCGAGCTCGGTTGCCTGGGCGTCGTGGATGAGGCGGCGCCAGCGGCGACCGTTCTTCAGCACGCACTCGGCGACGTAGATGCCGCGCTCGGTTTCGTCACCCGTGACATGGACGGTGAGCTTGCCCGCCGCGTCCTCCACGTTCTCCTCGCCGTACTGGACGGCCAGCGTGCCCTTCTTGACCTCGGCGAGCGTCGCGGTGAAGGTCTCGGAATGAGATGACTTGGCGGAATGGGTGGTCTCGCCGTTCATGTCCTTGATCTCCTCGCGATCGGCTTCGGTGGAGAACGTCATGCCGTCCTCGGAGAGGAAGCCCAGCACCTTGAACGCGGGGTCGAGCGCGCCTTCGAGGTCGGTCGGCTTTGTGGAGCCGAGAGGAGCTCGATAAAAATAACCGCCCGCGAGGCCAGTGCCGTCGGAGACGTTGTTCACGTCGTTCTTGGTGGCTTCGGATTTAGCCATACTGTCTCCTTAAAGAAATGGCCCGCCGAAGCGGGCCGATTAATGATTGAGCTTGATGAGCGCTTGGTAGCGTGGCGTCCTGCTCGACAGGTCGTCGAAGCGGTAGCCGCCTTCGAGCGTCGCGGAGCCGATACCACCGTCCGCGTAGCAGATCGACGGCAGCTTTGCGGCAAGCGCGTCGAACAACTCGCGCGCACGCTTGCGGGTCGCCGCCCAGCACTGCACCGCGACGGTGGAGGTTGCGAGCGCGCCCGCGTGCGCCATGGTCGTGGCCGTCAGCTCAACGCTGTAGAACTCGGCGGGGCGCGTCTCGGGAACGTCGATGTAGACCTCGGCTGGCAACTCGCCCAGCACGCGGCGGAACTCCTTCTCGACGTCCATCAGCGACCAGCCCCCAGCGACTTGATAAGCGTGTTGTTCTTGTTGTTGTGACGGATGCCGTGCGGTGACGCGGTGCCCACGATGCAGCGGGCGCGGTTCATGCCGTTCATGGTGTTCGCCGAGAACGGCTGATTGCGAAGCGTGTCCGCGCTCGCCATGGAGCACGCGGCGCGAGCGATGGCCTGGCCGCGCCTGTCGAGTTCTGCGGACACCGCGCCGCTCATGAGGATGGAGCGCGCGCCCGCGCTGTTGATGCGGACCTTGGTCTTAGCCATCGACGAGCGACACCTCCACCTTCATCCACCATTGCGTGGGGCAGTTCTCGCGGCACGGCTGGGGGTCGCCGATGACGGCGAACTCGCGCCCGCCGATGGCCGCGCGGCAGTTTCTGAGCGGCTTGTCGTAGCCCTTGGGGAACGCCAGCGTGTATGCCACGCGGTCAGCATCTGGGCGTGCGTTTGCCGCATTGTCGGCTGTCGCGCCCGGGCACACGAGCACGTTCTGAACGGTCTCGCGCTCGGTCGATTCGACGCGCTCGCCGTCAACGTATGAGACGGTGACGCGCACGACCTCCACGTCCTGCCCCCTGAGCAGCCCGCGCGTCATCGCGCGCCGCCCGTGAGGTCGCAGAAGCCGATGCAGCCGCCGCCTATGCCCAGCGCGTCCTTCTCCACCTGCGTGAGGTAGAGGTCCCCGTGCGGGTTCGCGTAGGTCACGCTCGCGGTCATGCCGATCGCGCCCTCGCTGTACTGCGAGATGCCGCCCATGTCTGCCGCCGCCATCGCGCGGTTGACCATCGCGCACACGGTGGAGGTCAGCAGCGCGGCGGGCGCCGTGCCGCCCGAGAGCATCGAGTCGATGATGGCCGATGCGTCCTCGAGCAGCACGGTGATGCGCTTCTCGTCGGTCGGTTCGGCGGCGTACCGGGCTGCGTAGTCTTCGAAGAAAGCGTATGCCGCCATGCGTCACGCTCCTTATTCGCTATTTGCGGTCTTCCGGGCCGTCGCCTTGCGCTTGGGAGCCGACACGCGCACGTGACCGCTTGCGGCCAGCTCCTTTGCGCGGTCATCGGGAAGCTCCACGTCCTCACCTGACCAATGGACCTCGCCCGTGTGCTTGTCGGTGTAACTCACCAGCACGACGGCCTTCTTCAAGTCGCCCATTAGGCCTCCGCCGGGTTGATGGTGCCCTTGACGATGTAGTTCGTCACCTCGGGGATCATGGACACGCCGGACAGGGCGTGGGTCTCCGCGGAGGTGCGGGCGTAGTTCGCGACGTGGTGCACGCCGATGAGGCCGCCGTCCTGAACGGTGTAGGACAGGCCGGCCTGCGCGAGGGCGCCGAAGTCCGCGCCGTAGATGTGGATGTTCTCCACGGGGGTTGCGTAGATGGTGCCCTTGGTGACCTTGTTGGTTACGAAGATGTCCGTCACGCCGAGGAAGTCCTTGATGTACGTCATGCCGAACACGGTCTGGGTCGTGATCTGCGCGGTGGCGAGGTAGTCGGCGATGTCGTTGCGGTTGACGAAGTGGACGATGCGGCCGGTGGAGTCGTTGTTGTCCTCCAGCGCGTTCTCCAAGGCGGCATCGGTCTGGGCGAGGGCCCCCTGCAGGCCGACCCCGGCGGCGGTGCCGGTACCCTCGCCAAGGAACGCGAAGAACGCCTTGACGATGTCGGCTCGCATGTCCTTGCCCATCTTGTCATCGGTCTTGAGGACGGCGTTCTCGAAGCCGGCCTTGAGGATGGCCTGACGGGTGGTGAGCTTGCGGTAGGGCTTGGTCTCCAGCTCGCCGATGGGGGTCTTGGCCACGGTGTACTTGGACAGGGGCACCTCGTCGCCCTCGGCGACCTCTGCGGTGTTGAGGGAGCCGGTGACCTTGTACTGGTACAGGGCGGTGCCGGCATTCATGGTCTCGACGCCGAAGATGCCCAGCACCTCCATGAGCTGGTTGACGTCGTGGGTGAAGTTCTCGATGAACTCGACGTCGAGCGCGGTGACGACGTCGGCCTGCGCGATCTGGTTCTCAAGTGCTGCCATTGCTTTTCTCCTAACGGTAGATGCTCGCGTTCTCGCGGCGCGCCTTCATTCGGGCGCGTTGGTCCTTGATGGCGCTGATTGATTCCTTGGTGACGGGCGGCGCGGGGTGCGCCCCGCCGTCGGGGACCTCCGGGTAGAGGTGGAGGGACTTGACGTAGGCGGACAGCGCCTCGGCGGCGCCCTCAAGCTCCTCGGCGGTGTCGCCGCGCATGAGCTTCAGGACGTCTACGGGCACGTTCGACTTCTTGGCGACCTCCGCCACTGCCTGCTCGCGCTCGCGCTCTGCCTTCATCGCGGCCAGCTCGGCCTCGGCCTTCTCGGCCTTCTCGGTCAGCTCGGCGAGCTTCCCGTCGGCCTCCTCGGCGTGCTTCGCGGCCTCGTCGTAGGCCTTCGCCTTGGCGTAGTTGGCCTTGGCTCGGTCCTCGTGCTTGCGCGTCTGCTTCAGCAGCTCGTCGTACTTCGCCTTCCAGTCCTCGGTCTTCGCTCCGTCGCCCTGCGGCTCGGTCGCGTTGCCCTCCACCGGCTCGGTGGCGGTGGAGGTGGTGTCCTCGGCCATATGGCCCCCTTCCTGCGCCGTGCGGCGCGTCGTTTTCGCCCGTGCGGGCATGAGAAAAGCCGCCCTGCTGGACGGCTGGATATGAAAAAAGCGGCTCCCGTGCGGGGACCGCCTTAGTCAACGGGTTTGGACAGCGCGTGAACCATCGCACGCTCGCGCTCCGACAGCTCCCATTTGTGGGCTGCGGCTCGCTCTTCTGCGGCTCGCTCTTCTGCGGCTCGCTCTGCTGCGGCTCGCTCTGCTGCGGCTCGCTCGCTCAGCAGCAGCCCGCCGCCGAAGATGCCCTTGCCGCCCTGCGCTTCGAGCTTGCTTATGCGGATGCAATCGGAGCGCCGCACTTGGAACGGCGTGTGATGCGCCGCGAACCATTGGAGCTTCGCGGAGGTCAGCACCTCGTCGGGGTACTCGTATTTCGGAAGCCTCTTGGTCGCGCGGCTCTTGATCTCGTCCATCTTGGCGTTAATGCGGTCCCCCAGCTCGGGGCACGATTCCGCGACGATGTCGCCGCCCATGTTCGTGACGAACGCCGTGCGGACGACCGCGCCGTTGGCGTACGTGATGTTCGCGTCGCAGATGATGTGCGTGAACTCGGTCGTGAGCGCACCGCTGAACGCCGTGAGCGACGGGGCGAAGATGAAGAACTTGATGCCGTTGTCGCGGTAGAAGCGCTTGATGCGCTGCAGGATGGAGAACGGCGGGTTGTCCACGACGCAGCACCCATCTGGGTAATCGAAGCTCTCGAAGTCACCGCCAGGGTAGAACGGCCGCACCATGTCGGCGCGGGCGATGCCGAAGCGGTCGGTGACGTAATCCGCCACCACGTCGTAAATCTCGGGCGGCGTGTAGCAATCGTCCGTCGTCTTCTTCGGCTTGAACTTCTCCACGAAGCCGTCGTAATCCTCGAACTTGAGCTTGCTTTGGGATGTCGCTCCCATGCCCCTCCTTTTTCATATGAAAAAAGCCCACCGTGCGGCGGGCGATTCTCCGATTGGCAGGCTGCGGGGGAACCGAACCCCCATCCCCGGTTTTGGAGACCGATGCTCTGCCGTTGAGCCAGCAGCCTGGATTGACGCGGCGTTGCGTGTCTGCCGCGCTGGCGCTTTGCGATGAGCGCCCCGAACGCCCTCCCACGGGGCGGAACGGCATGAAAAAGGCCCCTTGCGGGGCCAGCTGCCAATTAGTATGAAACCATCGCGTTCGGTCCGTCTATGTCGGAGGTGACGCCTGCGTATCTGGTGCCGCATCGCGAGCACGACGCGCCGCGCGCATCCGATTCGAGCAGCATCACGATGCCGTCCTCCGCATAGCATTGCGGGCATATCGGACCCGTCTTCGAGCCGTCGTCCTCCAGGATGTAGCACGCGCCGCCGATGCGCTCCATCTTCTTGCGCTTGGCCAGCTGCTCCCTGAGCATCTTGTTCTCTTCCTTGAGTGAATCGAGCTCGGCGTTCATCTGCTGGACCTGCGATATGAGGTCGAGAATCCGCGCCTTGTCGGCGGTCGACTGGGCGGCGTTGGCGACGTCGAGGAATCCCTTGACGATGTTGGCGATGTTAGGCATTTGCCAGCCTCGCGTCCTCCTCGGCGATGCGCCGCTTGAGCCATTCGTTCTCCTCGATTAGCTCGCAACGCTCCGCCAGCATCTCGGACACCTTGGCGATCGCATCGAGCAGGCCCTTGTCCCCGGAATGCTCGACGATGGCGGCGAGCGCGACGGAGCCGTCGATCTCGAAGGGCTCACCGCAGCGGTCGCACACGAGCGCCTTCTTCGTCACAAGACCCATGGATACCTCCTGCTGGTGCCATTCATGTTCTCTGAAACCTACTCGAAATGAACCGTGATGGCCCCACCCTCGTTCGACCAGCGAGCGAAGCAAAAAGTATCGTCGAGATCGTCCGGGATATCACTCCAATCATCCAGCCAGATTCGCTCGAACCTGGCTGCATCGGCCTCATCGACCAGCCACCCTGAAAGGTCCTCGCAGTCGATGTCGTCGGTGACGAGGTCGTGGCCCTCTCCGGCCCAGAGGAAGAACACCTTGCCGTTCGACGCGGCGGCACTTTGGACCAAATCGAAGAAGCGCATGAAGCGCTCGTCACCGGCGGTCTCGGGGTACTTGATCCCCCTAACGCCCGATGGCGTTGTGATATCGCTTATTTGACCCACCGCCCTTCATAATGGTGACGAACTCGTCGTCGGCGTTGACGATGACAAGGTCATTTCCCTTTCGGAAGAAAGTGCAAGGACCTGGCTGTCCGCGCCAGTCTCCGATGTCAACATCCTCCGCTTCATCAATTATACCACTGATTACCTGCTCGAATGCATCTCTGTCCGTTGGGCTGGACGGGTCAAGCCCCCATTCGGCGGCGTGCTTCCTCGCCTTCTTGCCGAATTGGGCCTTGGTGAGCTTTACGTTGGCAGAGCGCCTGTCGGTCGCCCTTGCAGCCCCGATGGACCGTCCTTGGCCGTCTGGTGTCGCGATGTGCCCGCGTATGACTTCCATCTGCCTGCCGAGCACCTTGCGGCGTGCCCCGCGCCCGTACTCATTTATCTGCCGCACGCCCTCGCTTCCAGGGTCGATGCCGTAATACGGGAACTCCGACTTGACGAACTCCATGCGCTCGAACAGGTCCTCGTAATCTTTCGCTGCGTACAGGTAGTCGCCTATCTCGCCGTATGATTTGAGTTTGACCTTGCCCTCGCGCACGTTCTTCGCCCAGATCGCGGCGTGTGTCGTCGGCCTCCCACCCTTTGAGCCGGCGCCCTTCGCTGCCGCCCTCGCACACCGCTCACGGAATGCGGGGTCCTGGTAGAAGTCGAGGTACCTGTCATACAGCTCGTCTGGGTCGTAGCCCTCCACCGTAGTGCCGACCGACGCGTAGCGCGATGGGCCGACATTGACGGCGTCCCAGAACGGCACGATTCTGCAGTCGCAGTTCGAGTGGAAGTGCCCGTTGGCGCCCGCCGAGTCGCGCGACGTGTAGACGGGGCCGCGCGAGGCGAGCATGATGCAGAAACGGCACGTCTCGGAGCCGGAGGGCACGCGGGCGAACCTCGGTTTGCGCCTGTCGCGCCCGCCGTTGTACTTGGCGGAGTTCGCCGCAGCGCATTTGAGCTCGTAATCTACTCGGTCGAGGCACTTTCGGTTGAACGAACCGTAGTTGCCGTCAACGGCATCATTGACGAACGCCCTGACCGCGCCCTCAGTCGCCTTCGGGCTGAGTCCTGCATGGGCGGTCGCGCCCATCGCCTCGCCGAGGGACGCCTCGCGCACGGCATCATAGAAGTCGGCTGCGGCCTGTGCAGACGCGGCGCCGTACTCCTTCGTGACAATCTGCATCACTTGCACGACGGCATCTCGGCAAGCTGGCACGTCGTTCCAGTCGAGCTTTTCGAGCACGCGCATGACCTTCGCCTTCGCGTCGGCGGAAATGCCGTTGATCTCCTTCGTCAGGTAGTCGAGCGCGGCGCGCGGAATCTGCGCCATGGCTTAGCCCTCCACCGTCTCTGGTGTGGTGGAGGTGGGCTTGGCCCCGCCCATGATGGCGAGCAGGGCGCGTTGGTTCTCGCCAGCCTTGAGCTGCGATGCGACGCTCTCCACCTCGGACGGCGTGAAGCCCTGGCCGCGCAGGAACTCGCGCGTCTGCGCGAATCCGTCGAGCACGCCCGCGATCTTGACGTAGGCGTCGGCGGTGGAGGCGAGGCTCGGGCGCATCGGGTTCTTGAAATCCGGCATGACGGTCAACTGCTCGTCGGTGAGTTGGTCGAGCGTCTTGTTCTCCGCGACGGCCATGGCCATGAGCGCAACGTTTCGCATGCTCTCGCGGTTCGTCTCGATGCAGTCCTCGGCGGCAACGCAGATGTCCTCGCGCTGGGCCGCGATGGCCTCGGCGCTCGCGGGGTTGTCCTGCACGATGCCGAGCGAGTTGAGCGGGACGCCAGTGGCCCCGCTGAACAGTTTGGCGTATGTGGCGATACTGTCGATGTAGGGCTGCGGGCTCGCCGCCTGTATCCGGCGGTAGTCCGGCACGTTCCCGTCCTTGTCGCGCGTCGCCTTGAAAAGCGACGTCGACATGACGTTGAAGCCCTCCCCCTCCATCTGCTTGAACTGCCCCTCCGTGAGGCCCATGAGCACGTCCTTCGGCGTGGCGTAGAGCGCGCCGCTCACCGCCATGTAACGCAAGGTTCGTTGCACCTCGTCCACGAGGTAGCGGACGGTCGGCGTGATCCGCGATTGGCCGAAGGGCTTGAGCCCCGTCGGACGGAAGCAGAACGCCTCCATCATCGGGCGGTCGAGCGGCGTGTCGTTGCTCTCCGCGCTCCACTTGCCGGGTGCGCATTGTCTGAGCACCACGATGCGGAGCGGAAGGTGGAGGTTGACTTGCACCGGCACGGGCGTGGACGGGCTCCACTTCGTGCGGCGCGAGTCTGCGATTACGAAGCCCGCCGCGATGCGCTGCGCGGAGACGTCCCAGATGGCGGCGGCGGTCTCGGCCGTGTGCGTGCGGACCGCGGCGGAATTGCCGGTGCGCTGCACGGTCGCGAACATGCAGCCGTGTATCAGCTCGGACGCCACGTGGCGATTGAACCCCGCGCTCAGCCCGCTCGCGCGCTCGATTCGCTCGAGCTTCGCGTCCTTGTAATCCCCGGCGAACGTGAAGCCGCTCATGCGGACGCGCTCGGACACGCTGGTGACCGCCTTCGCGGCCCAGTCGCATCGGGCGGGCACGTCCACGGTCTTGGGGATGTTGTTGATGCCGATGGAGGGCGTGGGCTGCTTTGCCTCGTAGTACTGCCCGAGCAGGCGGTTCTTCTCCGCGTGTTTGGAGTACACCTCCACCAGCTGCGTCAGAGCCGTCTTTGCCTCGGCGTCGAGACCGGTCGCGTTGATGATGTTGTTGATCTCTACCATCCGAGCAGCAGCTCCCTTCGCTGGTCGCGGTTCGTGGTCATCGCGCCCCAGTACGCGAGCGCGGCGGATTCGATGATGCAGGCGTCCGCCGTGTCGGCGGACTCGAAGCCCCAGCCTCCGCCCGTGCCGATTCGGCGCTTGGTGCATTGCGTCGCGGCGTCGTTGAGCGGCCCCTGGTCGAAGTGCTCCAAGGCGCCCTCCTTCACGTCGTTGGCGATGCGCGAGAATGCGGCGACGGCGTCCGCCGTCTTCGGACGCGAGATTTCGCACGACGGCACGCTCCCCTCGTCCAGGAGGCGGTCGTGGAGGTTCTGGGCGTTGCCCTGGCCGTCGATGACGATGAGCGCCGCTTCATCCTGACGCTCTGACAGCCAGCGCACGAGCCATGTGATGCCATCGCCCATCGTGAAGTGGCGGATGACCTCCACGTACCCCGGGCCGATATCCGGCTTGATGGCGACGGAGAGGCACCCGGTCGCGCCGTCCGGCGAGAACTTCACGGCGAACACCTTCACGCCGTCCCGCGGGGGCGCGGCGGTCGCCGCCTTGGCCCATGCCGCCGCGTTGATAGGCTTCTCGGCCTTGCCCACGGTCTCGGGGTACCAGCCGAGATGCTCCATCGCGAACTTCTCGGCCGTCATCGACTTGGAATCTTTGAGCAGGGCACTCTCGAGCAATTGGTAACCGAGCGACGGGTTCGTCGCGAACCATAAATCGCGGTCGCCCACGTCACTCGGAAGCTCGGGGACCCCCCACTCGTGCATGCAGAAGCCACGCTCCGGTGACTCGCGCACCATCTTGCGCAGGCGGGTGAAGACCTCTCCGGCGTTGACGCGGTTCGGATCGGGAACCGTACCCATGAGGATGGTCTGCGGCGAGCCGTGCGGCGCCGCCGAGTTGAGCGGCGACAGCGCGGCGTCCTGCTCGTCTGTGTAGTCCTGGGCCTCGTCCACGACCACGAGATCGAACGTTCCTCCGCGCCCCATCTGCGTGGAGCTGCCGCGGGTTCGGAACTCGATGTGCGCTCCGTTGGTCAGGTCGAGGACCATCTGGTTCGCGCTCGTCGTGTACTTGTCGATGAGGCGGTTCAGCTCCGGGAACCTCGCTCGCGGGTCGTTCTTGCAATCGCCGAACTTCACACGAAGTCGGTCGAACGCCTTCTTGGCGGTCTGGTACTCCTGCGCGGTGTGCAGGATCCACTCGCCGCGCTTCACCAGGCCCCACGTCTCGCGCGGGTCGCACACGCCCGTCTTGCCGTTCTGGCGCGGCACCTCGAGGACGCACAGCGAGTTGAGCAGCCGCCCGTCATCGTCCAGCGCGAGCCAGTCGTTCAGGATCGACGCCTGCCACGGATGCGGCGGCATGCCGTAGACTCGCGAGAGCTCCACCGCCTGCCTGCCCTCCGTGCGGTCGTAGCTGTCGCACCACGAGTAGGTCGGCGTCTGGCAGCCGCGCCTAGCCATCGGCGCCACCGTTCAGGATCTGGTCGAGCGGGGTGGCGCCCGACTTCGCGGCCTCCGCGTCCTCGAGCGCCTTCAATCTGTCGATGGCCTCGAACATGCCCGATGCCAGCGGCTTGATGTCGCGACCGCTGTCCGTCATGTCGAGCACCCGGGCGTACTTGCGCACGACCTCTCGCGTCACGGCCAGCTCGTCTCCACCCCTCCACGCCTCCTCGATGGTGGTGATGGAGTCGGAAATCGGTTTGTTCTTGGGCATTGCCCGCCTCCTTATTGTGGATTTAGGGGTCTAGGTGTGGAGCTGCTATGCCGCCGGGGTCAGGGGTCGGCCCCGGGGAGGGGGTCATCCCCTACCACTTGCGGGAGCAGCTGACCTCCGCCTCGTGGGTGCATCGATTCGCCTTCATCGCACCCTTCGCCGCGGAACGCGCGAACAGCACGAACTCGGCGGGCGACCTCCACGCCCCGAACGCGGCGCGGGCGGCGTTGGCTATGGACTGCACGCGACACGCGGGCTTGTCTCCACGCCACTGGTTACAGCAGCGATGCGCGGCGCGGACGTTCGCGGGATCGATGGCGCTGCCGCCCTTTGAGATGGGCGTGATCTCGTCCAGCTCCAGTGCGTACGGATGCCGCGCGGGGTAGGCCGGCGATATGGGCAGGCCGCACATCCAGCAGCGCTGCGGCTGCGACGCCATGCGCTTGCGGAGCGCCGATCGCGCCGAGTAGTTCGCGTATCGCGGGTTGCTCGACGGCACGCGGTCACCCCGCTCAGGTTGTGGTTGTGGAATGGGCGGCGGCGCGGGGCGGACCAGTCAGGAGGTGTCCATGCGTTGCACGAGAAAGGAGGAAAGAGCGTCGCGCGCCCGCGCCTCGCCGCCACGATATTTATATCGCGGATTGAGCCTGCAGCGACCTGCATTAACCTGTAAATAACTGCGATGAGCTGCAGAGACCTGCAGAAGTCTGCAGTCGCGGAAAAGAAAAAGCCCCGGGCGCAGGTGATTGCGCTCGGGGCGGTGAAATGCCGACGGGCTCGGCGATGATAATTATACGTTAGACCGTAGCCGCCAGCTTCGGCCTCCCTGACTTCGGCGCATATTCGATGCGGGCATCGACTGACGCCTTGGACACCATGCGCTTGGTGCCGTCCTTCCATGAGTCGAGCGAACCGGCGTTGATGAGCTGCGCGACGCGGGCCGTGCTGACGCCGAGCGCGCGTGCCGCCTCGGAAGCCGTCATGGCGGGTATATCGCCAAGCTCGCGCGAGACGGCGACGGCGATGATCTGGCCGCCATGCTCTGGCTTGTGACCGAAGTCCATCGGCGGCAGCTCGCAACGACCCATGAGATGGTCGTCAACCGTCTCAGCCAGCCAATCGGCGGCACTCTCGACCGCATCGTTCAGGTCATCGCCGAACGTGCCCTCTCCCCAACCGCCGCAAGGAACGGCGTCGATGTAACCGTTTGATGGATAGAACTCGAACTCCCATACGTAGACCATGCCATCCTCCCTTTCTAAGGTGAATGCAGACGTTGGCCCCGAAGGGGGCGGGCGCTCACCGCAATCCCGCCGCCTTCAGAATCCTCTTGGCCGCCTCGTCCTCGATTTCCCTGTGGCGTTTCACCTTCACCGTCACGTCACCTCTCGTGAACTTCTCGTGCTTGGTACCGCCTCGGGATTCGTAGCCCGCGTCCAAAAGAAGCTTGACCAAAACCCGTCGTTGCATTTCACCTCCTCAATTGGCATGTCTATATATTAGCATTTTCTAAGGGTTATTGGAAGTAATAATTAGATGTTTCTAAGTGTTTTAGAACAACGCCGCCTGACCCACTCCCTCCCGCGCGGCGGCGACTCCGACCAGCTCCACCCAATCGAGCGCGGAGTCGTGGTCCGCGTGGGCCTGCCGTTCGGATATGCACATGGAATTCGACAGCCTGCGCCAGTCCTCGTCCTCGCAGTAACGCAGCTCCAGGACGTCGCCCCAACGGCTGCAGGGGTTCGCCGATCGTATGCCCGAGCACACGGCGCGTGCGTCCTCCACGATTGCGCGCAGCTCCGCGATCTCGGATGCTATGCGGGCCTCGGCGTCCATGCGCGCGTCGGTCATGCGCATCACGTCGTGGTCCCCGCCGTAGGATTTGCCGATCGCGTCGTAACGCTGGGCGCGGACGCCCTCGCGCGACCGCATGGCCTCCACCCGGGCAAGGCACCCGTCGATGCGGCGCTGCGCTGCCCGCGCGTTCTCGAAGTACTCCCGTGCTGTCATGCTCCCCCTTTACATGCATCTAACAGGTCTTTCATTATATGCCTGATGATTGAAGCGTTCCAAATCCCCGACATGAGAAAAGCCCGCGATGCAGAAGCACCACGGGCTGAAATCATTCTTGGATCACCCTCGCCCCGCAGTTCGGGCAGTAGTTCGGCGTGACCTCGAAGACGTCCTCACTGAGGATGTATTCGGCATCCGCGTCGAGCCCGTCCACGCGGAACGCCAGCCCACACTTCGGGCATCGAACGCCATCGCTGGGGTGGAGGCTTGAGATGAGGACCATCGTCGAGAAATCCACGAGGTTCCTCCTCAGCGGCCTTCTCTGAGCGCTTCTCGGCGCCCCGCACTTTGGGCAGGTGTCCTTGCGGTACAGCCCGAGGGCGCGGCCCTTCGGGTTGTTCGGGCCGTAGCCGCGCCTCTTTGACTTTGGGCTCGGCAGCCCTAGCTTCCTGCGCCACATCGCCACTGTGTTGTACGGGACCGACAGCTCCTCGGAGACCTCCCTGTTGGTCGCCCCGTCTTTGAGCATCTGCATTCCGCGATCACGGCATTTGTGCGTCATTTGTACACCACCTTTCTTCCACAGTTCGGGCAGAAGTTCAAGCCTGACTTGTCCGCTGTCGTATACCACCTGGTGCCAGCATCATCGACGTAAGAGTGACAGCAGGAACCGCCGCGTACGTGAGTTCCGCACCCTGAGCATATGAACCCGCGTTTATCGTCTGACACGTTCCGGCACGTCCGCTCCTCCGGATCTATGAGGTCGGCGAGGCGGTTGATGAACAAGCCTTCAGAGTTCCTGTCGTGAATATCCCATTCGACGCCATTCAGAAAGATTCCGGATAATAGGCTGACAAAATTACTGTCAGTCAAATGAATGAACGCTGTGACCTCCGCAAGGTTTCTCAGCTTCGCCGCCACCTCGAGGCGCTCTTCGTCAGTCGGCATCGCGCTCACCGTCCCTCCGGTTCCACGCCTCGATGGCCATATAACGCCACGGCTTGGCCCACTCGCTCTCAGGCTCGAAACCACAGAGCTTGTCGTTGCTGTATGGCGAGAACTCGTCGGCCTCCTCCTGCGTGCGCACGTGCCAATCGGTTTTCACCGGCTTAGAGCGAGCACCACACTTGTTGCACCGGCAGTAGAAGACGTGGCGAAAGTCGAGCATGGGCACTTCGTGATAGCCTCCCGAGCCGAATCCGACGTCAGGCTCGTAAACCTCCGCCATCAACCCATACTTGTTCAACCGGTACTCGGTGCGGCTCACGATGCGCGACCTGGGATGGCCGCAGAAAGGGCATGGTTTAAGGTCTGCCATTGCATGCCTCCTTGACGTATGAATCCCTGTCCCCGCGCTCGAAGTACGTGCATGCCGTGCCGTCATACGGGGACACGGCGCGCACGCTCGCCATGTGCCTCATACAGGCCCACAGGGGGTAGTCTTCAGGCATAGTCGTCATGTGCTCGCGGGCGAACTTCATCCGCTCCGGCCACGGCGCGAGGTGGATGCAGTCGGCGCAGCGGTTATCGGTCATAGTCGACCACCTCCTTCTTGACCTTCCTGACCCACGCGGAACGCGAGCCGCGCTCGAAAATGCACGGCACGTGGCACGAGCACGCGTTTTGCGGCGAATCGCTTGCATGCACAGGCTTGGCGCTGCCGTAGAACAGGCAGCAGCCGTCTGGTGCGGTGAGTCCAGCGCGCGCTCCACGGCAGTCCTCGTACAACTGCGCGCGCTCCGGCCATGGGACGTAATGCACGCACTCGCCGCAGTGGTCGCGGAAAGAGTCGTCATAGCGCGCCATAGCGACCCCTTTCCAAGTCCATCGCCACCAGCAGGCTGAACATGGCGAGGACCAACATGTAGGTCGCCCTCTGCTCGTAACCGCCGAAGTGCATCACGCACGCGGCGAGCGAGTTGACGATGACCATGATGCGCATGAGAACTTCTATGAACCTACTCATAACGCCCCCTACTGCGGTTCCGCACCTCGCATCGCGCGAGGTGCTGGGTCATGTCGGTCACGCCCAGCGACGCGGCGAGGTTGCAGCACGCCTGGATGGTGTCGGCGATCTCGTCCATGAGGTCGTCTGTCGCATACATCACCACAGGCATATTCTGCACATCCCTCATATCTTCGTCTGAACGCTCGTAGAAGGCGATTTGGTCCATAAGCACATTCCATGCGTTATGCACCTCGCTCGCCTCCTCCAGCACCTTCAGCGCCTGCGCCTTGGTCGGCTTCACGTCGGGGAAAGGCAGGACGTTCCCCAGCTTTATGTACGTCATCTACACACCCCAATCTGGATCAGAACGAGCAGCGCCATGGCCGCGATTGTCACCGCGACCGCGAACCACGCGCACCCGGGAAGGCGATCGCCCTCGCGGCAACCCGCGCGCCAGTCATCCTTGCTCAGGTCGCTCATTCATCCACCTCCCCGAACTCCATGAGCCCGAGCTCCACCTTGCACTTGTCGGCGTAGGCTTGAATCCTTTTCTCGTAGAACTCCACGCGGTTCCTCGGGGTGCGGTGGAACCACTTGGCCTTGAAGCGGGCAAGCGCATCGCGGTAGTCATCCTCGGACGTGTCGCCGCTGAGCCAGAAGTCGAGGCTCTGGGCGAGGCCTCCGTAGCTCCTCACCGCGAACTCGCCGCCGCAGAACAGGTCGTGGTACAGCTCGTTCATCTCCTCGTCTGCCCACTTGCCGTCGGCCTCGTCCAGGCACGGCCACGTGTGGTCGAAAAGCGCACCGCCGCTCATTCGGCATCACCCCATTCCACGGTCACCTTCAACTTCGCGCCAAACGCCGGCGCCGTCTTCGCGTCGGTCGCGAACGACATCCCTTCGTCATAGGAGCCGGCGACGACCCTAACGCTGCCGGGCGTGCCGTCGAAGCGGGCTGATTTCGATTCCAGTCCGTTGACGCGGAACGTCATCGTCTTACCGCCTTTCATCGGCCCACCTCCACCACCGCGAGCTTCTTGGCGCGGCGGACGATGTCGCAGACCGTCAGGACCATGACATCGTCTCCGCCAAGGTCGCGCTCGTTGCAGTAGTCGTTCAACCGGAGATACATGCCGCTCCCGGTCACGATGGTGTTCACGTCCTCCTCCAGCCGCTCCCAGCTGTCTGGGCGGGTGTGGGTTAGATTGCGAGTGAGGGTTGTTGCGGTCGCATTGTCGCCATTGCGGTTCTTATAGGTGAGGCAGACAGTCCCATCTAGGACGACGGCAACCTTGTACTCGGTCGGCTTGCCTTTAAACCACACCGTGTCGCCCACCTTGATCTCAACCCCTTCGGCATCCAGCACCTCTGGTTCTGGGAGCTTGACGCGCTCGTCGACGCTCAGGTGAATGCAGCCGGCGGACATGCCATAGAGATCCGTTTCGCGTTCGAATAGGTCGATGTTGTCGATGCCACCGCTCAGGCCGTCCACCTCATCCCCGAACCACACGTACTCGCCGTCCTCGTAGCGCGGCCACATGTCGAGAATCTGGCGCTCGAGCTCGGACAGCTTGCGCCTGCCGTTCTCGCGGTCCATCGCCTCGCACACCCTGCGGCTCTTCTCCGCGTTTCGCTCGTCAAAATCCCTTGTCATATTTCTTCCTCCCATCTCGCGCAGGTGTCCACCTGCATGTCCACGCGGGCGCGGTCGAGGAAGCCGACCAACTCCCGCCACGTCTCGAAGTCAGGCGGGTCCTCGGGGCTCGCCCTCAGCTCGCAGATGCCCATGTCGCAGCACTCCTCGATGCAGTGGCGGCACCACATGCACGTCTTGTCGCGGTCGGGCTCGGCGTGAGCCGCGTCCACCATCTCGCCCGTGCAGTTGTCTGGCAGGTTGAAATCGCCCATCTTCCTCCTCTCGGCTCGGCACCCCGCGCACAGCCGGCTCCACGGCGCGCCGTGGTAGAGCTGCCCGCAGGCCGCGCACCTCCTAGCCCTGTGCGGCATGGCGCTTTTCCTCGTTGATGATTAACGCCGCGTAGTGCTGGCTGATGCCAGTCCGCTCGGCTATCTGCCTGGACGTGAGCGGGTAGGGCTTGCGCGCGAGCTCCTTTGCGCGCTCCACGCACAGACGCTTGTACTCGTCCATCACTCGGCCCCCCGCTTCGACGCGAGCGCCGCGCCCTCGGCGAAGCCCTCCGCGTAGATAGATTCGCGCTCAGGCCGCGACAGCCTGCGTCCGTCCTCCATGCCCTTGGCGTAACCCGCGCGCCTGCCCTGCTCGAAGGCCTTGTGGCGCTCGACCTTGATTTGCTCGCGGAGCTCCAGCGTGCGATCCCGCTCGGCGTCCTCCACCGCCTTGACGGCGCGGTGGCCCTTGTTCAGCGCGTCCATGAGCTCGCCCAGGCTGTCGGCGATTATCTGCGGCGCGTCCATCAGATGCCCCCCAACGCCCGGAGGCAGGCGAGCAGGACGAGCAGCGCCCCGCCTATGAAGATGAGAGCGGTCGTGATTGCCGCGATGGCATAGATGATTCGGTCCTTTAGATTCATGTTGCCGCAAACTCCTTTCTGTCGATTGTTCGGAAATGCCGTTTTAAGCGTCTGAGACGGCGATAGCGGCCTTTTGACCGTCCGACCCTAGCAAGTGCCCAGACGGCGCATTTCAAAGCCGCTACGGCCGTCCTATCCGAGCTTCACTCCCGTCCGCTTGTCCTGCATCGCGACGGTCACCCACACGCCGTCGTGCTTGGCGAGCCCGTAGATGATCCTCCGGAGGTCGAGCATCCGGTCGAGCGCGGCCTCCTCGTCCTGCGTCCGCGCGACCGCGCGGTAGGAGGTGGGGTCCGGGCACCCGCTGGAGTTGCGGTAGCCCGTGTGGTCCTCGTACATGGGGCCTCCTCTTGATTCGGTTTGTTAGGTTTCTGGTTGGTCGGCGCGGCAGCGGTAGCACTTCCTCGCGCGCGCGTTTTCTTTTATCTTTTATCTTCTTTTTTTCCTTTAGAAGTTAAAGATTGGAGACGATTCGAGTGCTACTGCGCTACATGATGGTGTCTAGCAGGTGAAACGACGGTAGCACTTCATGTTTTCGATGCGCTACCGTAGCGTTTCAATCTGCTACTAGACCTCGATTTTCCGCTCGACAACGAAGGTTCTGAGGTTCTTCCCCGCGTGTTTTCGCTGTTTGGTAGCGATGGACACGTCGATTTTGAGAGAAGTGCTACCTTCGGTAGCGTTACAGAGAAGCGATTGAATCTCGCACATTCTGCTCGAAAACGTGCGCAATGAGCAGGGATTTCTTTCTCCAGAGCATTTGCACCAGTCGAAGTAATCGCCAAAGACGGTAGCAGTTGGCCTTCCATCCACATCTGCTACCGATACGCACTCCTCGAACAGCCATCGCGACACGCTGTCGTTGTCCTGCTTGACCTCAGCCACCTCCGCCATCATGTCGGGGATTGGGGTGAGCGACCCGCGCCTTATCAGGTCGCCGAGCGCCATTAGGCCGAGCAGCGCGCCGCGCTCCATGACCTCGGGCTTCGCGAGCTTGGCGGCGATGTTCGGGTCGTAGCCATCGGTTCCGGGGCTGAAGCGCCTGCGGAACGGGATGAAGGCGAGGCGCCTGAACACGCCGTCCGTGGTGTCCTGGAGGCGCGGCACGGCGTTCATCGAGAACACCATGGACGCGCTGGGCCTGAACTCGAAGCCCTCGCCGTTCTTCACGTCGGTGTATATCGCGTCGCCAGTCACCAGCTTTTTGAACATGCTTAGCTCGTCACCGCGCAGGAATCCATCAGGGATGTCATCGCCGAGGTTCGCGAGCTTGCCGACCACTCGCCCCGCCTGGAAGCGCTGGCCCAGCGTCGCGATGTCGAGCGACGAGACGTTCTCGGTCCCGAGAATCGAGCGCAGCCAGTTCAGGAATGTCGACTTGCCGTTGCTCGCCTTTCCGCTCGCGCCGCCCGCCCTGCCTATGAGCATCGGCGATTGGCTGAGCACCCGGCGCGAGCACATGCACGCGCCGATGACCTCCTTCATGGCTTGCATCGTGTCGGGGTCGTTGTCCGCGACCGACTCAAGGAACTCGTCGGCCTCGTTGCGCGGAGCATCCATGTTCAGCTCGACGGGCAGTGTCGCGATTATGAACATGGAGGGGGTCGGATCGACCACCGCGTCGTTGAGCACGTCGTATGTGCAGTTCGAGAATTGGACGTAGTACCCGCCGTCGAACGCCTTGTCGCTGGTCGCGCATGGGGCCTTGTCCATGATGTAGCTCACGACCTCCGCCTTGTCCTGCTTCTTCGCGTCGTCGGCGAGTTCGAGCGTGCATCGGTTGATCGCCCGCGTGCCGAACTCCCAGCGGCTCCCCGTCCACACGGCGGGAGCGCCGTCGATGATCTGAGCCAGGTTGTTCTTGATTACGAGCTTCGCAAGCTCGTTTGTCTTGATGCCCCCCTTCGGTCCGCGCGGCACCATTCCGCCGACGGGCTTGCCGGGCGCGCCGACCTTGCGCCCGTCATCGGGGTCGTTCACCCCGCCGCCGCGCTCGTACTTGCATGCGCTCCGAACGATGCGCTGGATGTCCTTCGAGTCCATCGGCGGCTCGCATCGCTGGAAGTTGACCCCGAGCACGGTAGCCAATATCTCCTCGTCCGAGCGCCCGACGCTTCTGAGGTGGCTCGCGTATCGGAACAGCGTCTTGTCGCGCTCGCCCGACTTGATCTTGTCGGGGAGCCTGAACTTCCCATTCTCCTTGCGCGTTCCGTCCTCGCCGCCGTTGCGCTGCACGTAGTCGAGGAAGTCGAGCACGTTTCCGTCAGCCGTGGCTATCTCGCACTCCCACGGCGAGCACCACCATTCATAGGCGTTGCCGTTGGGATGGATGGAGCCGGGCGCCACGACGAACGACCCGTCGCAGCGCACGTCCACGCCGAGCTCATGGTTCGCGGTCGGCTTGATGTTGTTGCGGTCGGTGCGGAAGAAGTAGTGCTTGCCGCCGCTTCCGGTGATTGCCTCGGCGGTCTCGGGAAGCTCGCCGTGCTCCATCTCCCATTGCTTGAGCGTCTCCAGGCCGTTCTTGGTGTCGCTCACGTCGAAGTCGAGCACCAGCAGCCCGCCGGACGGCGCGCCGCACGTGATGCCGATGTTGTCGCTCGGGTGCGTGGCCCAGTGGTTGATCACGTGCTCGGGATTGTCCGTCCAGTCGTTCAGGCCGTGCGGGGTGTTTGGCACCTTCGAGCGCGGCTTGCAGGGGAACACGGCGAACCCGGCCCGCACGTATGCGAGCGCCGCGCGACCCAGCTCCGACAGCTGTTCCTCCTTGGTCATGTGTAGTCGACTCCTAATAGCTCGCATATCCGGCGCGCCGTGTCCCGCTTGGAGCAGAACTCGAACCGCACGCCGTGGTCTTGTTCCAACTTGCCGATGATGCGTGCCACAGTCGGCCCGTTCATCGGCCTGCATCGGTATCTCCTGCAGCCTCCGTCCTTGAGCGGGTCGCACTTTCGGCAGCGTCTGCAGACGTAGCTTTTCCACCCGTAGAGCTTCGAACGGTCGTTGTACTCCGGATGTTCTTCAACGAGGATGATGAGGCGGTACCCCTCGGCCCTCGCCCTGTCGCACTCGCGCACGAAGCGTTCGTGGTCGCGCCCTATGTTGCCCGCGACCTCCTGCACGTCCTGCTTCGTGTCGATGGATATGTTGGAGCCATACAGCATGTAATCGCCGAATGGCAGCGCGGCTGCGCGCGGAGCGAAATCGACCCCGTGCGCAGCCATCCACTTCTCGATGTTGTTGTGCTTGCTCGCCTGCTGCCTCGTGTCCTCGACGATCATTAGTCGAACGGGATGGCGCCGTTATAGACGTCCGCCGCCACGGGGGCAGAGGTGGAGGTGGCGTGCGTCGAGCCTCCGTTCAGCTTCTTCATCTCGCGAGCCTTGATCTTGCCGTCGCGCACGTCCTGCGCGGGAACGACCTGGCACACGTTCAGGCGGGTCTTCACCTCGCCGTCGTACTCGTACTCCTCCTCCTGCAGGTTGAGTCCGACGAGGCGGTTGGTGAACATGTCGAGGCGGCCTGCGTCCCACGCCGCGAACGGGTCGAAGCCCTGGTTGCTCGCCTGGATGGCCTCAAGACGGCCCTTCAACATGCCGAGCGCCGTGTCCTTGTAGGACATGAAGAAGTGGTGGGCGTAGGGGTGGTTCTTGCCCCAATCGTCGCTGTAGTAGTTCGCGTGCTCGCCCTCGGCGATGTCGAAAATGACCTCGACGTACTCTTTGTCCGCCTTGTCGATCGCATTTACGACCTTGGCGACATACGGGCCTGCCGGCAGGCGGGTGAAGTCTCCGTCGGTGGATGCCTCGACGGTTCCCCAGTTAACGTTTGTGCGCATTTGCGCTCCTTTCCGCTGCATCTCGCAGCTTCGATTCGAACAGTCGGTCGCGCTTGTCGTAGCAATGCGGCACCTCGCCGCACGCCGCGCGCAAGGCGTCGAACGTCCTGTCGGCGGCGACGTCCTCGTCGCAGCCTTGGTTGGTGAGTTGCGTGTATCTGTCCTCGCACATGCGGACCATGGCGCCAAGCGAGGACGGGCTACTCATCGGATCCGATGTACTCATGGAGCTCGTCGTTAACGAGCTTCAGGTCGTTCGGCAGCTTGGCGTCCTCGAAGATTCCGCAGCACTTCGCTGGCGGCTTGCCGTCCACTATGAACACGTGCTCGCCGTCCACGACCTCACAGAGGATGCAAACGTTCACCATGCCCAGCAGGTCTATCTTCTCGTTGACCATCTTGCCGAGCAGCTTGGGGATGATGTTGTTGAACGCGTCGGAATCGGTGTGCATCGTGATGTAGACCACGACGTCCTGCGGCAGTTCGTTGACGAACTCCACAGTGTTGTACACCTCGGCGGCGATGGCCTTGTAGATGGCGTACTGGTCCTTGTCGTTTATGCGGTGGATGAACAGGTCCGTCACGCAGTAGCCGAAGTCGTCCACGACCACGGTCTTGTAGCGCTTCGCGTACTCACCTATGATTCCTCGAAGCTGGTTGAAGTCCTTCGTTCGTGCGAACTTCTTCCCCCCGCGGAACGGGAGCATGGTCTTCTCGCACTCGATTAGCCCGTAGGAATCCTTCGGCAGGTTGCGCAGCGAGTACGTCTTGCCCGAGCCGGACGGCCCGAGGATCAGAACTGGCACGCCCATCACTCCACCTCGCAATCGCATCGCTCGGCTGGCGGTTCGCCGCCTATGGAGTCGAGTCGCACCGGGACCATCCCGCCGAGCTCCTTGATGCTGAGCTTCAGGCGGTTGATGTACTCGCCGTCGCTCTCGCGCTCGTTGCGGGCCTTGTGCTCCAGCAGCTCGCGGTACTCCGCGAGCGTGACCGTGACTGTCAGCTCGTCCTCCCCCTTGTAGTCGTATGGGTCGAGCCACTTGCTCATCGCTCCACCTCCCCGCCGAGCAGCCCCGCGACGGCCGATGGAAGCTCCCCCGCCATCGCGCTCGCCACCTTCATGCCGTCCACCTTGAGCATCGTGCCCTTGTAGTGCTTCGGCTCGTCGACCTCCACCATGGCGCAGCCGTCGGGCAGGAAGCCGTAGTCCATGGCGGCGGTGACGATGGCCTCCTGCAGCTTGATGCCGCAGATGACGGTCATGAGCACGTCGCCGCCCTCGTCGGTCTCGCGGAGCCATCGCACGAGCCGCTTGGTGTCGGTCACGCGCATCTCCACGCCCTGCTTTGGCTTGGTGAACGTCAGCGACAGCGTGCCGACATCCTGCCCGTTGAGATTGAGCTTCACTCGGTCGGCGCCCGTGCTCTCGTACAGGGCGATCATGCTGTCATCGATCTCCGTGCGCAGGTTCGAGCCGCCCTTGGGGCGAGTCGTGACCCGCTCGTTGGCCGCGTCTGCGATGGCCTTCCACAGCGCCAGTTCCTGCATATCCGTGAGTTTCATTTAGCACCACCCCATAATCCACGCGATCTCGCACAGCAGGATGGGGCTCGCCACGATCACCGCGAGCGCCGCCTGCTCCCCGAGCGTCATCGGGTTCCCCGGCGCGACGCCTGCCACGCCCTGAACCCCCTCATCCACGATTCGTCCACCGCGCACCTGCGCAGCTCGCGGAGAATGGATGCCGTGAGCGGAGCCGCGATGAACGCGGCCAGTCTCATGTCGTACAATCAAGACGACCTCCTTTTTCGTTGTTTTGGGTTGGTCACTTGCCCTTGTGCGTGCTGCAACACGCATGAGGGCTTTCTCTTGCCGCCGTTTCGGTTCGGCCGGCGGCCCACCCGCCCCACTCGCCCAATCGAGGATGTCATCGCGCGGAGCGCTCGGTCCTTGCAAGGGGTCGGGGCTATGCGGTTATCAAGGTACGTTGCCCTCGGTGTTAACCTGATAGACGGCGGAGGGCGGCGGGAAGTAGGTGCAGATGAATAAGGACTTCAACGAGTTTCTTGAGCTAATAAATTCCGATGCGTTCAACGAGATGACCACGGAGAACGCCGCCAGCACCGTGGATGGCTACATCTCCGAGCACGGCTCCATGACAGATGCCGCGCAGGCACTCGTCCTCGCTAACCAACGCGCGGTCGACCTCCTCCACTGCTATCACGTTTGGATGAGCGACCAGCGCTAGACAAGACGCGCGAGACGGCTTCATCGCCCAGCCCGCGCGACTTCATGTTCCGCGCGACATCGAAAAGCGCGGCGCTTCTCTTCTCTTCCATGACGGCTCCGATCTGCCGCCCTCTGTCATCTATCAGGTTCTCAAGGTACTTGCGAGCGACCCCGCGCGGGCACGGCTGTTGTTCAACAAGCGAGCCGGACACAGCAGCTATCTTTCCGAGGCTTGCAGCCGTGCCCGCGCGGAGCGCTCCGATGCGCTTTACAGCGCGGTAGAATCGTGGGTGGATGGGAAAGCCTCGACAAGGCGAGGTGCATCTTGCGTTTGGCGAATGACCGTCGACAGGACCCCGAAAAGATGTGAATGCTCTGCGAAGTCAGTCGAACAGGTCCTTGACGCCACAACCGATCACGTCGGCAACGCGGACCAACTGGCGAATCGTCATGGACAGGACCCCGGAGTCCGAGCACCAACGGCAGACGGTCACCTTGTGGACGCCCAGGCGCTCGGCAAGCTCTCGCTGCGTCATCCCCGCTTCTCCCAATCGTTCTTGCACCAATGACCTCATGTTTTCCCACCAATCACAACATCTAGTGTTGCTTTCGAAATTTAATACCAACATGTTGTTAACAGTTGTTGTTAACATATATGTCGAGCGCTCAAATGAACGATTCGGACAGAGGAGAGAAGATGGCTGACAAGCCCCTTTACAAACCCGGCGAAGACAACCACCGGCCAGGCGAGTACATAGAGGTCGGACCGCGCGGAGGCGCGGTTGGCAAACCACGTCAAGTGACCATCACGCCCGGAGACAGGCTCCCGCCGACGAGCGAAAAGGGCCACAAGTGGACGCCGTTGCGCTAGCCGACGTCTAACGGGATTCGCCTGCGCCAGAGGCACCAGCAGCATCCGAGCAAATCGACCTGCACCCAAGCCTCTGCCCAGGCGCGCCCGCCTTCCGTGTACTTCGTCAGGTAGTGCGCGACCCTCATGCGTCTCACCCCCTCCCAAATCGGATGCCGCCTCAGCGGATGGCGGCGACCGTTTTGCCTAGACCCCGAGCTCCGCTCTCATGCGACTGAGCGATTCGTAAAACTCTTGCGAAGCACCGGCGGCGTCGAGAACATCCTCGATTGCGTCGAGCTGGCTCGCGTCACGCTGACGCTTGGTCGGGACGTCGCCGTCGGATGCGAGGAGGTAGTCGAGGTTTGCGTGCGGAAGAAACTTCTGCTGAATTTCTTTCGCCTCCTCAACGGTCATTGGGATTCGCTCATTGATTTTTAGAGACACGTTGTTGGTGCTCATGCCAAGCAGATCGGCCACTTGCGATTGCGTGATGCTGTATCTCTTCATTTCAGCTTTCATATTCTGGTAAGCCATCTTCACCTCCAAATCGTTTCTTACCAAACTTGGTACGATTAAGTATTTAATACCGTGTTTGGTAATCTGTCAATAAGATATTGAAAGTGTTTTCTAATATCGGTAATTTATAGATATGGTGAATTACCAAACATAGGAGTCCCGATGGAAACCCTTGAAGATGCCGTTAGGCGACTTATTAAAGAGAAATACAAGAGCATTCCGAAGTTCGCCGAAGTAATAGACATCGCACCGACAACGATTTACAACGCGCTCGACCGTGGTCTCGCCAACACGAGGACCGAGTTGACCGACAAGATTTACCGAAAGCTGAATATCGACTGGGACACAGCCCGCTTGGATGACGACTTCCGTGAACTCAAATTGAAAAGTCAAACTGCGAGCCAGTTCTACGACTGCAACCTCTATGGCTCCATCGCAGCGGGAACCCCAATCGAGATGATCGACGTGGACGAAACCCATCCGATCCCATCCGAGGTTCACGACAGGTTCCCCAACGCCTTCCTACTGAGGGTAAAGGGCGAATCCATGAACCGCGTCATCCCCAACGGCTGCTACGTGCTCGTCGACCCCTGCGATGTCGTCGATGCCGAGATGCAGCCCTACGCCGTGTGCGTCAACGGTTTCGATGCCACCATCAAGCGCGTGCGCACGCTCTCCAACGGATTCGAGCTCGTGCCCGATTCGACCGACCCCACCTACAAGCCGACCGTATACGACTACGGTGAGCCAGATACGGAGACGGTAACCGTGATAGGCCGCGTCGTTTGGTACACGCTACCGTTTGAGTGGAGGTTCTGATGGACTTCGATAACCTTCCCGATACCAACGACATGATCGGCGCAAGCAAGGCAGCTGCTGCCGTTCTCCCAGTTATCGCGCAGGTCTTCCCCGGCTGGACGATGCAAAGCATTGGGAAAGCCGAATCAAAGAGGACGGATAGGATCATCTCAGACCTAAAGAAAATCGCCGAAAACAAGGACACGCTTGGGCTGGATGATGACAGCATCGGATACCTCATGAGCGATGTCGTGCAAAGACACAACAGATGCAACAACTTCGACCATGTGCTACGACTTGCATCGCCCATGGTTAAAGACGGTTCCGGCGGCTCGAAAGTATCCACGGAATGGGCGGAACACTTCAGGGACCACGCTGAGAAGGCGACGGGCGAGGAGGTGAGGGCAACGTGGGCGAAAATCCTGGCATCCGAAATCAACAAGCCGGGCTCTTTCTCGAAGAGGACATTGACCATACTCTCCGACATGGAGAAGGCCGACGCGGATGCCTTCATGCGACTCTGCGCGATGTGCATCCTCCCGACAAGCGGGACCACGGTCACGCTCAACCCCATCTTATTGCTCGATGAGGACGAATGCGGCACCTCGTTCAACTCCGGCAGGTTCGATTACGGAATGCGTAGCTCCCTCGAATCGCTCGGGCTCATCGATTCGAGCGTAACCAGTCTTCTTGAGCTTGGGCCAGAAGAAAGAGCCGAATACATCACGGGCAAGTCCGTGTATCGAATTGAAAACCCCACGGAAATCAAGGTGACATTGAGCTTCTCGCCCGTACTCACCAAATACGGCAGGGAGCTTTCGACGCTCTTCCTCCCGCAGCACATGGATGACGTCGGCGAAATTCTGCGCCGCAAAGCTGAAATAGCAGGACTGGCATGCGAGCGATATAGAGTCGTTCCGGCGTCCGCATTCTCGTAAAGTATGAAAAGCCCCCACCCCATATGGGGATGGAGGGCGACCCGTCCTATTCCTTCCAGTACCCCGCGAGCACAGGCGAGCCGAGCTCGTCATCGTCGGAGGCGTATGCGGTGAACGCCGATCCGAACGGCAGCAGCCGGACCCTCACGCGCTCGCCGAGGGCTCCGTCCTCGACCTCCACCGACTCGATGCGCAGGCTGTCCCCGCGTTCGAGCGAGTACACCACGTCGCCGACCTCCAACGGCTCTCCGGTCCTCGAATCCATAACGTTCGCTTTCATATGACCGCCAATCGATAAGGAGCGCTTATGAACAGGTTCATTATAGAAGATGCAGCTAAAGACCCCAAGGCGCACCTCGGCGCGTCGATTCTCTGGCTACGCGACCTCGGCGGCGGCACGGTCGCGTCAGACCTCAAGGCGAATCTCATGCGCACGCTCGGAGCATCGACGGATGCCGAGTTCAAGAAGGTCGAGAAAAGGCTCTCGATGATGGGCGTGACGCTCGCATGGCGTCGCGGGGGCCTTCCGCACCACGGGAACGTCGTGGCGGCGTTCACCACGCGCGGCCTCATCGAAGAACTCGACGGGCGCGAGGGAATAGAGAACCTGCTCGTCCTCGGGTGGTCCCCGAACGACTATTCCGCATGGATTGACGAGCACGATCCGACGCGCCTGCAGATTCGCGAATAGAAAAAGCCCCTCCACCCCTACCGAGGTGGAGGGAGCGACTGGAGCTCACGGTGGAGCGCGTCGGTACTGCGGTTTGGTTCCAGCTCAATGAGGAGGTGGAGTGACGACTACATTGATGCCGTTCGGAGGATTCGGATGTAAAGTTTTCTTGACTTGCGCGATAGTGCGCTATAGTTGGCGGTGTGATGAGATGCGGAGCCGGTAAGTCCGTCCGCATTCGGGATTAGCCGCCTACAGGGCGGCTTTTCTCGTTTTTAGGGGTGAAGATGGATAAACCCTTCAAGACCATCGAGCAGCAGATGGCGATTCTGAGATCTCGCAATATGGACGTAGGCTCGTCTGCCAGCGCCGTTCTCAAACGCGAGGGGTACTACTCCGTCGTGAACGGCTACAAGGCACCGTTCCTCGCGATGGCCGGAAACGGCCGCGAGCAGCAGGACACGTACCTCGACGGAACGTCGTTCGAAGACGTGTACCGCCTCTTCAGGTTCGACCGCGACCTCAGGCTGACGATGATGCGCTACTTCGCCGAGGCCGAGGCTGCCCTCAAGACCGTGTGCGCCTATCGGTTCTCAGAGGTGCACCAAGGCGAGAGCGAGCCGTATCTGTCGCCCTCAAACTATCGAGGCGAGCGGGAGTACAAAACAAGGGTGCTCCGCCTCATCGACTCCTTCAAGTCGATTCTTCACAAGCCGCCGCACGAGGAGATAAAGGGCTACAAGCGCGAGTACATTGAGCATTACGCCACAATGCACGACGAGACCCCGCTTTGGGTGCTCACGAACTTCCTCATGCTCGGGCAGACATTCAAGTTCTACGAATATCAGAACGAGTCGATGCGCAACTACATCGCCAAGGGCTTCTCCGAGCTGTACGGCGAGTCGCACGGAGTCGAGAGGAAGATCAGCCAGCGGCGACTGAGACTGGCATACGACCACATCAAGGACTTCCGCAATATATGCGCGCACGACGAACGGCTCTATTGCGCCAGGGTTTCGCCCGGACACGACGTAACGTTCGCCGACATGCTCGCAGATCTGGAGCTCGTGCTGCCGAAAGACGATAACTCCCGCATGCAGGGCGAGGTGATCGGCCTGCTGCACGATATGATGACGGACCTCGGCGGCAGAACAGCAGCGATGGTCCTCAACGAGATGGGCGTCACCGATCTCGGACGCACGTTCTTCACGCTCGTTTAAACGCAAAAAGCCCCTCCACCCTGCCGCCGACCAAGACAAACCAGGGTGGAGGGGCGCAACCACACCTCGAAAGGCGGTGTTCTACATTATGCCATCAGATGCCAGGTATGGATGCCTTCACGTCCTGGAGGAACACCTTGGCCTTGCCCATCATCGAGTTCTCCTGAGCGAACGCGACGCCCTCCATCGTGACGCGGGCGTTGAGCGCGGTGACGGACGCATCGCCGCCGAAGAACCTATGGATGGTCACGCCGTCGATGTAACCGTGGTCCACGAGTTCCTCCACCACGGCAAGCCAGTAGGAGCGTGGGATTCCGAGCGCGTCGCTGGACCACTTCAAATCATCGGGCTCGACGCCCTTCTTCATGCAGTCGTACAGGTACGCGATGATCTTGTACATCACCACGTACATGTCGTTATGCGCCATGCGGCCTCCGTCTCTATGGGGTGATTCCATTATGCCACGCAAACCGAGGAAGCCAGAAGCCCGCAAGGGCGTCATCTACGCCCGATTCAGCTCGCACGCCCAGCGCGAGGAATCCATCATGGACCAGATCCGCGTGTGCTCCGACTACGCCGAGCGCGAGGGAATCGAGATCGCCGCGACGTACGCCGACGAGGCCAGGAGCGGCACGAGCGCGGCGGGCCGCCCCGAGTTCCTGCGCATGGTCGCCGACGCGCAGAAATCCGACTGGGATTGCGTCATCGTGTACAAGTCCGACCGCTTCGCGCGGAACCGCTATGACGCGGCGACGTACAAGGCCAAGCTGCGCAAGGCCGGGGTGGAGCTCGTCAGCGCGACCGAGGGCGTGCCCGACGGCCCCGAGGGCATCATCCTCGAGTCCGTCCTGGAGGGCATGGCGGAGTACTACAGCGCCAACCTCGCGCAGAACGTCATGCGCGGCATGGAGGGCAACGCCCTCAAGTGCCACCACAACGGCGTGCGCGTCTTCGGCTACGACTGCATGCCGGACGGCTCGTACAAGGTCAACGAGCACGAGGCGCAGGGCGTCCGCGCCGTGTTCGGGATGCTCGCCGCGGGCTCCACCAAGACGGCGGCGGCCCGCCACCTCAACAAGGGCGGGTGGAGGACCAAGCGCGGCAAGGAGTTCTCCGTGCAGGCGATCACCCAGATGCTCGACAACGAGCGCTACATAGGCGTCTACGAGTGGGGCGACGTCCGCATCGAGGGCGGCATGCCCGCCATCATCGGGCGCCGGCAGTGGGACGAGACCCGCTCCAAGGTGAAGTCGCGCGGCACGCGCAGGGGCCCGAGGAACGAGGCGTACCTGCTCTCGGGCAAGATGTACGACGCGGACGGCAACCCGTTCGAGTCCAATTGCGGCACGTCGCGCAACGGCACGCGCCACTACTACTACCGCGTGAAGTCGACTGGTGCGTCCATGCGCAAGGAGGACGCCGAGGACCGCGTGCGCCGCGCCGTGGCCCAGGTTCTCTATGAGAATCCAGAACTCGATGAGACGATCGTGGACATCGTGATGCAAGCCCAATCTGAATCCGAATCGGTGGAGCGCGAGGCCGTGGAGGCCATGAAAAAGCGCCTGCCGCAGATCGACCGCGAGATAGACAACCTCATCGACCTCGCCGCCAAGACGGGCGCGGGGAGAACCCTACCTGAAAAACTGAGGGCACTTGAGCGCGAGCGCGAGGTGTTGAGGCTGCAGATCGAGGACATGGAGTCCCGCGTGCCGATCATCGAGCCGGACATGGTGCGCTACCTGCTGTTTCAGCTCCGCCAGTGCAGCGGGCCGGACTCGATCGTGCGCGGATTCGTGGACAGGATCGAGGTCGACGGGAACGGGGGCATGTTGGTCATCTTCAACCTCTGCACCCCCTCTGACCTGCGCAAACAGCAAAATGGCGAACCACATGGAGCATGGTTCGCCAAATTCAAGTTTGGTAGCCCGTACCGGATTCGAACCGGTGATCTCCGCCTTGAGAGGGCGGCGTCCTGAACCGCTAGACGAACGGGCCAAAAGCGAGAAGCAAACAGCGCATATGGCTGGGATGGAGGGAGTCGAACCCCCATTGACGGAACCAGAATCCGCTGTCCTGCCATTAGACGACATCCCAATGTGATGCGCGTCACGCCTCAGCGCGAGGAAATACTATACGGAAATGGTCGAGGTTGCGCAAGGGCAAACCGGGGGGAATCTCACAGTTGTGCTCATCCTGTGGAGTACGCAGGTCAACCGCCTAATAGATCCTCTCCTCAAGACCTCTGCAACGAGGCGAATTCAACAACTCGTGTAGCCACGCGCGCAACGAGCTCCCGGCTATGCGAAACGAACAGCAATCCGAACCCCTCGCGTTCCTGCACCTCGATGAGGCGCCGCCACAACTCGGCCTGTGTGACCAAGTCCAGCATCGCCGTGGACTCATCGCAAAGCAAAACCGCAGGGCGCGTCATAAGCGCGCGCACCATGCAGCAACGCATGAGCTCGCCACCCGAGAGCTCATGGGGAAACCGCGTCAACCATTCATCCCGTACGCCAAAGAGCCCTCGTAGCCACGACGAACGTTCCCCCTCAATCGGCCCCGCCTCGCACAGCGACGCACACAGGCTCAGGCGCGGGTCGAACGCCGTCTCGGGATGCTGCGCGATCAGCTGAACGCGGCGCGGCACTCCGATGTCTCCCCGGGCGCCGGCAGCGAGTCCCCGACGCTTCCCGATACCTCCCCGCGATGCACCCGCGTCACACGAAGCCGAACATACAGCCCTCTGAGACGCCACATTGACCTGTACGGACGTTTGAGCGCACATGACGACTTCTCCCCCATCGAGCGGAAGATAACCCGCCAAAAGGGCGCAAAGCGTCGACTTTCCCACGCCCGACGGCCCCACCAGAGCGACGCGCTCACCCGAGCGCACCTCCAGCGAGACATCGCAGATGGCAGAGCCCGACCCCGGATAGCGATACCGCAGGCCGCGCGCCATCAGGACCACATCGCCAGGACCATCTCCAGTCCGCCCGCTATCGGACGGACGGCGCAACTCATGAAGAGCGCGACAGAGCCCTTGGGAGAACGGATGGCGCAACAGCAAGGGGTCGTCGAAGGCTGCCGCAGCGGTCTCTTCGACGATATGGCCGTCTTTGAACACGGCGATCCTGTCCGCCACGCGGCGCGCAAGGGAAAGATCGTGCGTGATGAGCATCACGCCCGCGCCCGTCTTCGCATACGACCGAAGGTCGTCGACCGCCCGCTCGGCGAGCTTGGGATCGAGACCGGGAGTGGGCTCGTCGGCGATAAGCACCCGGGGCCGCTCCATCAAAGCGCACATGAGCAGCACGCGCCGCGCCATACCTCCAGACAGCTCATGGGGGTACATGCGAGCCACTTCCGAGCCCAATCCGTACTCCTCGAACAGCCCCTGCTGAAGCCTGCGCCGTCGCTCCCTATCCGCTCGCCGTTCCTCGCGTGTTGAGCCCTGCGGCACGCCCCGAACCTGAGCACCCACCCGCATGAGCGGATCGAGATGCACAACCGTCTGGGGGACGAACCCAATGCCCTTCCCGCGTAACGCCCTTAGAGACCGAGCATCGACCTGCTGGCCATCGAACCATATGCTGCCGCGCACGCGCGCGTTGGGCTCATATATGCCGAGCAGGGCATCCGCAAGGACCGTCTTGCCCGAACCGCTTGCCCCCACCACCGCGAGAACCTCGCCCGCGTGGATGGAGAGCGTCAACCCGTGCAGCACCTCACACGACGGCTCACGCACGGGGCCAAGCGCCCCGAGGAAACCGGGGCGCTCCGAGCCAAGTACATCGGAAGAGCAGCTGGAACACGCGCCCTCAAACGACACCGTCAAATCCTCAACGGTGAGCAGATGGTGATTGCCCGCATGACAAGACCCTTCTGCGTGGGAATGGTGATGATGAAACTGCCCGTCCACATGAACCGCGCCATCCGCATGGCGCCCAACGAACCCAGATGTCTCTGTCATAGGCGATTCACCTGCATCCCCCGGCGGGCACGTACATCGGCGCACAGCCTCAAGGCGGAGGCCGCCCAGTCCAGCAGACACACGCACGCGATGAGCGCGGCGCCCGGCAAAACCGCCAGCCACCAGGCGCCTGCAGTCAAATACCCCATCGACTCCGCAAGGATCACGCCGAGGGCGGGCTGTTCGGGCGGCAGACCAAAGCCCAAGAACGTGATCGACGCCTCGTGCAAAATGGCATGCGGAAACGTTAGCAGCGCCCCGACCAGCAGTTGCGGAAGGAGCGCCGGCACGATATGCCGACGGGTCAGCGACTCCCGCGACACGCCGAGCGCCGCGCTGACAGACATATAGGGCTCGCTCATGAGCTGCAAGAGCTCCGCACGAAGCACGCGGGCAAGCTGCGGCCAATGGGTGAGCGAAAGGCCCGCGACAACACCCCAAAAGCCGCGCCCCAAGGCATAGCTCACCAGTATCAGCAAGACGATATGGGGAATGCCCATGACGACGTCGATCAGCCAGAGCACGAACGCGTTGCCAACGCGGCCGCCAAAAACGGACAGGGCAGCCGTGGCAAGCGCCAACAGCGCCGTAGAGCAGGCGGCGATGGCACCAACGCCGAGCGACGTCGAGAGTCCCGCGATCGTCCTAGCGAGCATGTCGCGGCCCATCTGGTCGGTCCCAAAGGGGTGCGCGAATCCCGGGGGAAGCATGGTGGCGGAGAAATCGGTCGCAATCGCCTGCCGGACACACAGCAAGCCTGCAACGACGATCGCGCACAGCGTGCAGCCCACGACGACGGCGACGCGGACCGCATGGGCACGCGTGCACAAGCGCCCCGAGACGGGCTCATGGAACTGCGTGAGCGTCCTATCTTCCACGATGACCCTCCTCCCGCAGGCGCGGATCGACCAGCGCATGCAACACGCCCGCGAGCGCATTGCCCACAAAGACGAAGGCGGCGCTCCCAACGGCTATGCCGACGAGCAGCGGAGCGTCGCCACCCAAGCCCGCCGTCACGGCCGCCTGGCCCAACCCGGGATACGAAAACACCTGTTCGACCAAAACCGAGCCGCCAAAGATCTCGCCGAATGACGCAAGCTGCAGCGTGAGCGCCGGGACGACGAGGTTCCTCAACCCGTGGCGCAACACCACCTGCCGCGGCGACTCGCCGCGAGCCCGGGCAAACCGAACGTACTCGCTCGCCATGACATCCAGGGCCTTCTCGCGCGTATGCAACACAACGCTCGGCATCCCGACGAGGGAAAGCGCCAGGGCGGGCAACACCATATGGCGCAGGCGGTCGAGCACGGTCACATCCTCAGCAAAAACTCCGATGGGCGCCGAGAACCCCGCGGGAAACCAGCCGAGCCACACCGAGAAGACCATGAGGAGCAGCATGCCGACCCAAAACGCTGGGGACGAGGCGAGCGCAATGCTCAACCCGCGAATGACGCGATCGGTCCGACTGCCGCCGCGCGTTCCCGCGATGACGCCCAGCAGCACCCCGAGAACACCTGCGATGACCCACGCCACGGCCATCAATGCGGCCGAGCTCATGAAGCGCTCCCCCACCACCTCGGCAACAGGGGCGTTAAAGCGCAGGCTCGTACCCCAGTCGCCCACGACGACACCGCTCAACCACGCCGCATAGCGATCGAGCAGGGCGGTCCCCGCGCCCCAATGGGCGGCCAGGGCCTCGCGCTTCGCGGCGCTCATCCCAAGCATCGCCTGCTGGCCGACATTGGCCTGCACCGGGTCGATGGGCGACGCCGCGACAAGCGCAAACGTCACGAAGCTCACGGCGAGCATCAACAGGCAGAACCGGACGAATTCCCACGCGACAAAGCGGCAGATGGGGCGCATCGCGCCACGGCGAGGCGACCCCACGCTACACCCAGCGCCACGTATCGACATTGTTGATGAGCGACCAGCCGTGACCATGCGGATGAGGCTTCTGCTGAGCGACGTCCAGCCCTTCGCGCTTGAAATACAGATGGTCGACGTTGGCGATCCAAACCCACGTCGCCGCCCCCTGCGGCGCGACGCCCTCAACGCCATCCCACATGGCCTTGCGCCAGAACTCGTAGGAGGCCTCCATATCGCCCTGTGCCAGGGCTTGGTCGAGGTAGGAATCGGTGACCTCACTCGCGTAACAGCTGTAATTGCCCCATCCGGTGGAGTAGTTGAGCTCGTACACCTCAACGGGGGAATTCGAGCCCCACCCCCACAATATGGGCTGAGAGAACTGATGGGGGTAGATCTCGTCCCAGCTGCCTCCGCGTGGGGCGACCTCGATTCCAAGCTCCGCCATCTGGTTGGCGAACTCGTGCGCAAGCGCCTGGCGAACGGAATCGTCCGAGGAATACCACAGGTCAAACGCGGCGTGCACGTCCTCGCGCGAGCGGGTGCCGTCCTTTCCGGCAATCCAGCCGGCGTCGTCAAGCAGGCGCTTTGCCCTCTCGCGGTCGAAGTCGACCCGCATGTCCGCACTCGACCACGGCATGCCGTCGCCAACGGAATACGCCACAGACCCGTACCCGTTGAACACGTGCTCGATGACCGACGCTCGATCGAGCCCGCAGTTGATGGCCCGACGGAGCCCGACGTCGCAGGTCACATCGTTTCCAACCGGATAGGTCGAACCATCTTCAAACGCCTTGGACCCGCCTGCGGGCAGCACGGGAAGCGAGATGCCGCGAGAATCGACAGTATCGAACGCGGTCAGCTCGTATCCCTCGATAGTCAGATCGGCATGCGTGGCAAACGTGTAGGCGACGTCGACATCACCCTTCTGCGCCGCGGCCAAGGCCGCATCCTCATCCATGAATACGACGACGACCCGCTCCATCTCGGGCGCGTCTCCGTAATACGACGGATTGGCGGCAAAGATCGCCTGCTGTCCCTTGTCCCACTGCTCCAAGATGTAGCGGCCAGACCCAATCGGATGCTCGCCGTACCCCTCGCCGTAGGCGTGCTCGGGAACAATGCCCAGGACGGCAAGCGTGTAGAGCAGCGCGTTGTACGGCTTGGCGAGGCGCACCTCGACGACCGTGTCGCTCGGGGCATATGCCCGCTCGACCATGGACAAGTCGGCCTCGGAAGCGGGGTTATCGATCACCCCGTTGATGGTGAAGGCCACATCGCGGGCCGTAAGGGGCTCTCCGTCGGAAAACACAACATCGTCGCGCAGCTCAAAGGTCCACACCAGGCCATCCACAGAGCAGTAGTACGCCGTGGCGAGATCATGGGCGACGTTGAGGTTCTCGTCGGTCGTGATGAGCGTAGACTGAATGAGCGGCTCATGCACATGCTCGCCGCAGCCCCACGAAAAGAGCGGGTCAAACCCGGCGGCGGGCTCGCAGGTCGAGTTCATGGCGACGACCACAGTGTTGCGGGGCCGCACGGCATCATGCGGGGTCGCAGAACCCGTGGTACCGCGGGAGCCAGAGCACCCCGAAAGAAGAGAGGAGCCGGCCAGGAGACCCAGGCCGGCCACACCGCCCTGCATCGCAGAGCGTCGGGAACAAACAGTATCGAAGGAAGGCATCGGAATCCTTTCCGCAGCAACCACGGGCGTCCACTCAGGCGCCCGCGGTCATGATATCACTATTGACGGTTCGTCAATAAGCCGAACGAGCAACACTGGCACGGAAGGCGGCGGCGCATCATGCAGGGGCGGCGCCATAAGCGATGCGGCGAGCATTCAGGTGACAGCCCGGCAGCCAGACGCCGAGCCGGTGGGAATACAGCCCAACGAGGACGCCGCGGACGCGGCGCCGGGAGGAATGCAGTGCTGGCGCGAATGCCGTAACCCTACAGGCCGAGATACGCTAGAAGCTCGGCCCTCTCGTTGGGCACGGCCCCGACGATAGTGGCCTCGAGCGCGCGCTTGAGAGCCGCCCCAACCGCAGGACCGGGAGCCATACCAGCGGCAATGAGGTCGCCACCTGCGATATCTAACGTCTTGACGCTGTATGCCTCGCGATTTGCCAGCAGCTCGCGGCACAGCTCTCGCATGCGCTCGATTTCTTCCACATAGTAGAAGCACGCCGGCGCCTTGCCGAGCGTGTCCGCACGCTTAAGGTCGAAGAGCTCGCCCATCAGACGGGGAACGTCCACGCCCTGGGCGGCCATGAGCTGCATCATGCGAAGGATGTCGATACGCTCGGGACGCAGGGGCTTATCGTGGTACTTGATGAGCAATGCCACATCGCGCATGAGGTCGTTGCCGCAGGACAGGCGCCTCATGACCGCGCGCGACAGCTCGCGGCCCGCCTCGGGGTGACCGTAGAAATGGCCGCGGCCGGCCTCGTCGACCGTAAAGGTGCTCGGCTTGGCGATATCGTGCAGCAGCGCCGCCCACATAAGCGACGGCGACGGAGGTGCGGTGGGGTCTCCCCCATCGATGCGAAACCGCGACAGCTCGCCCGCGACCGTCAGCACGCGCGCCGTATGATCGTACACGTCGAACGCGTGGTAGGGCGTGCGCTGGTCAAAGCCGCGCATGCAGGCGAGCTCAGGAACGGCGGCGCACATGAGCTCGGGATACCGGAGGAGCGCATCCCCACCGTGCCGAGTGACGAGGATGCCGTTGAGCTCGATTCCCACGCGCTCACGGGCGACTTGATCGAGCAGATGCGCGCACCCGGCGAGGGCCTCCGCCGTATTCGGCTCAATCGTGAAATCGAGCCGGCAGGCAAAGCGAACCGCGCGAAGCATGCGAAGGGCATCCTCCTCAAAGCGGCGACGAGGCTCTCCAACCGCTCGAATCACGCGCTTTCGAAGATCGCCAAGGCCGTCGTAGCAATCGAGAAGCCCGCGCTCGGGGTGCCAGGCCATGGCGTTCACCGTGAAATCGCGACGCGCGAGGTCGTCTTCAACGCAATGGGCGCGCTGCACATCCTGCGGATGCCTGCCGTCCGTGTAGAAGCCATCGAGCCTATAGGCCGTGACCTCGATGCGCTCGCCACCCACCACGGCCGTGATCCCGCCGAACTTGATGCCCGACTCAATGACCGCGATGTCGCGGGCGCGCAGGGCCGCCGCGTTCTCCTCCCACGATCCGCTGCAGCAGATGTCGATGTCGTGGCCGGAGGCGCCCATGAGCGCATCGCGAACCCAACCGCCCACGATCCACGCTTCAAGCCCGGCTCCCTCGAGCGCGGACAAGACGGTCAGGGAAGCGACGCTGGGCTTGGAGCCCATCAGAGTCTCGCCGGCAAAGGCGGTATCGGTCGAATGCTGCATAGTCCTCCTTGTGGTCTTCGCCCCAGTATACCAGCCATTTCCCAACCACCCGCCTCGCGCGCGACCGCGCCTCGCACCAGCGCCTTGGCTCCAACTCCGCCCCACAACCAGCCACAACCCCACGCAACCCCCCGGATCGAGTGAGCGCTTTTCCTACATTTGAGGCCGCTAAACGTAGGAAAAGCGCTCACTCGGCAATCTGAAGCGGCAATCTGAAGCGGCAGCCTGGCAGTTGGCAGTTGTTCCCAATTAAGCAGTCTGGCAGCGGTTTCAGCGCGAAAAAAGCCGCCGGCCCGGATGGGACGGCGGCAATAGCTGCGTTAAACGCGCGGGCTCGACTACTTGCGCTCGAGCTTGCGGACGGTGACGCGCTTGGAGTACTCGTCGACGCGGCCGAAGTCGCCCAGGCCGACGCTCTCGGCGACGTTGGCGCCGGTGGCCATAGCGAGCTTCATGGCCTCCTCGACGTTATCGCGATCCTTGTACCACTTGAGCAGGAAGGCCGCGAGGGTGCAGTCGCCGGCGCAGACAGAGGACACGAGCTTGATGTTGAACTCGCGCTTGGCGTACCAGATGTCCTCGCCGTTGGAGAAGTAGGCATCGCCGCGGCTACCGCGGGTGAGAAGCACGTTCTGGACGCCGGCCTCGTGAGCCATCTTCATGGCAACGCGGACCTCGTCGTCGGTGTTCACCGGAACGCCGAAAATCTCGCGCATCTCATGATGGTTGGGCTTGATGAGCAGGGGCCTCTTGGAGGCAAGCGTCTTGAGCTTGTCGGAGGAGAGGTCGAGGACGACGTCGGCGCCGCGCTCCTGGGCGTGGTCCATGACCTTGTCGAGGAAATCCTTGGAGGCGCGAGGCGGCACGGAGCCGGAGACGATCAGGCAGTCCATACCAGTGCTGGTGTCGAGGATATCGTAGAGCTCCTCCTCGTACTGCGGGGTCAGCGGGGCACCGGGGTTGAGGACGCCGTACTCGTGCTCACCATCGTTGATGTACGCGCAGATGCGGGTGACGCCGTCGATCCAGACCGGGCGGCACAGGCAACCGAGGTTCATGGTCTCCTCAACGATGAACTTACCGGTGAAGCCACCGAAGAAGCCGAGGGCGACGGAATCGACGCCGAACTTCTTGAGGGCGAAGGACACGTCGAGGCCCTTGCCGTTGGCGGTATAGCTGGCGGAGTTGGCGCGGACGTTCTCATCGGGGATGAGGGTGGGGCCGGCAACCGTCATGTCGACAGCGGGGTTGGCAGTAAGGGTATAGAACATAAATGCCTCCTAATCAGACGCACTGACCTATACAGATTATCGCAAAATCAATCTGAAATATCAGGGACATCGATGATAAATCGATTTATCGTCATATACAAAAGTGCCGGGTGCGGTCCGCCTCGCACAAGGCGGACACACAACCGGCATGTGACTCTTAACGAGCGGCTGCCTCGAGCAGCTCCTTGACCTCTGCGGCCGTGGAGCACGCGAGCGCCTTCTCGGCAAGCTCGTCGCACTCGGCCTTGGACCACTGCGAGATGGTCTTGCGAGCGCGGAGGATGGACGGGGCGGACATGGAGAACTCCTCCAGGCCGAAGGAGATCAGCAGCGGCTCAAGCAGCGGATCGGCCGCAGCCTCGCCGCACATGCCAACCATGATGCCGGCCTTCACGCCGCTCTCGATGATGTTCTTGATGGAACGGAGAACGGCCGGGTAGTAGACCTGATACAGGTTGGAGATGTGATCGTTACCGCGGTCGGCGCACATGGTGTAACCGATGAGGTCGTTAGTGCCGATGGAGAAGAAGTCGGCCTCCTCGGCAAGCTTATCGGCGATGAGGGAGGCGGCGGGGGTCTCCATCATGACGCCGACCTCGATGTTCTCGTCGTACTTGAGGCCCTCGCACTCGAGCTCCTTCTTGCACTCCTCGACGAGCGCCTTGACGGCACGAACCTCCTCGACGCAGGTGACGAGCGGGATCATGATCTTAACGTCGCCGAAGGCGCCGGCGCGCAGCAGGGCGCGGAGCTGCACCTTGTACTGATCGACATACTCGAGGCAGTAACGGACAGCGCGGAAGCCCATGAAGGGATTCTCCTCGGGCTCCATGGCGAGGTACGGAATCGCCTTGTCGCCGCCCACGTCGAGCGTGCGGATGATGACCGGGGCGCCCTTCATGGCAGAGGCGACCTTGCGGTATGCCTGGAACTGCTCCTCCTCGGAAGGCAGCTCGGTGGCGTCCATGAACAGGAACTCGGAGCGGAACAGGCCGATGGCCTCAGCGTCGTGCTCAAGAGCGTTGGGGACGTCGTTGGGGCTGCCAATGTTGCAGGCGAGGATCTTCTTAATGCCGTCGGCGGTGAGGGTCTCCTGACCGCGGAAGGCCTCGAGAGCGGCCTTCTCCTCAGCGAATGCGCGAGCCTGAGCCTGATAGTCGGCGAGGACCTCGTCCTCGGGCTCGGCGATGACGATGCCCTTGGAGCCGTCGACGATGGCGGTCATGCCGTTGCGCAGCGCAGAGCAGCTGTTCGCGACGGAGAGGACAGCCGGGATCTCGAGGGCGCGGGCGATGATGGCGGAGTGGGAGGTACGGCCACCGGTCTCGGTGACGATGCCGGCAACGTGCTCCTTGTCGATGGTGGCCGTCATGGACGGAGTCAGGTCATGCACGACCACGACGGTGTTCTCAGGAAGAACGGAGAGGTCGACAACCTCAACGCCCAGAAGCTCGGCGAGGATGCCGGTGCGGATGTCGGCGATGTCGGCGGCGCGCAGGCGGAACATCTCGTCGTCCATGGACAGGAACATGTTCTCGAACATGGTGCTGGCGTCGACAAGGGCCTGCTCGGCGCACGCACCACCGTCGATGGCACCGTTGATGGCGTCGGTCATGCCGGGATCCTGAGCCAGAATGATGTGGCCGGCCATGATCTCGGCCTCGTTCTCGCCCACGGCGACCTTCATGTGGTCGGCCTGAGCCTGGGTCTTCTCGCAGAAGACGGCCAGCGCGGCCTGGTAGCGCTCCTTCTCAGCCGCGGGGTCGGCGACCTCGTGGGGCTCGAAGGTGAGGTCGGGATCGACGGCAACCATAACCTTGCCGATGCCGATGCCCTCAGAAGCGTTAACTCCCTGATACATTACGTTTCCTCTCTCCCGTTTCCCGTCCGTGCATTGCGGGAAACAAAATGCAGGCGCCCACGGGTTCGCGGACGCCTGCACTGTACACCTATGTGATTAGATGCCTGTCATCTAGGACAATGCTCGCGCGCGAACTACTCGCCGAGACCGCTCTTGATGAGCTCGATGGCGGCCGCAAGGGCCTCCTTCTCGTCAGCGCCGTCGCACTTGACCTCGACCTCGGTGCCGCAAGGGATACCAGCGGCCATGAGGGCCATCGGGGACTTGCCGTTGACCTCCTTGTCGGGGGCAACGACGATGACCTCGGAGGCGAACTTGCCCATGGTGGAGGCGAAGAGGCCAGCAGGACGCATGTGGAGACCCTGGGGGTTGACGAGGGTAGCCTTCTCAGAAACCATAACCTGACTCCTTTGAGTGATGCGCGCGCGGCATGACTGCCCACGCGGCACAAAAACACGACTCAGTCATTGTATACCCTTTGCGGATATTTGGGGAGCACGTTTGGAATGAATCGATTTACATGCCCTCCCCCGCACGAATGAGAAAAGGCCCCGCTTCTCTATAGAAGCAGGGCCCGGATTCATACGGGTGCGCCATGGGGGATTCGAACCCTCGACCATCGGATTAGAAGTCCGGTGCTCTATCCAGCTGAGCTAATGGCGCGAAGTTGCGGCGCCGCGCGTGCGGCACGGATGATTATAGACGAAAGGCCTCCCCTTCGCAGGAGAAGCCTTTCGCATTCACATCGGTATGCCCAAGGCAGCCCTACTGACGATACTTCGTCAACGTGGGCGTGCTCATGAAACGAAGTTCCTCGGTGGCGTCGGCGGAAACCGTGACGTCATACGTGCACGTGATGGACTCTCCATCGCGCAGGTCGGGGCGAGAGGCGTGGAACACCTGAAGGCCCTCGTGCTCGGTCTCAACGAACTGCGCGCCGTTGGTTGCGGAGAAGTTGGAAATCGACCCACCCGTGGGGGCGTACACGAAGATCTCGGGATACAGATTGTCGATGTCGAAGCCAGCCAACGCGCCCGTGATGTAGTTGCCTGCAGTCGCAATGACATCGGCGGAGGCGGTGTTGCGATACGTCGTTTTCACGCTATAGGTACGCGTGCCGTCGGCGTTATCCGTAGAACCAGTGATCTCGTTTTCGATGTCGATGTACCAGCCCATCTTCGAGCCGATCCACAGCGAGAAGAACGTGCCCACCGCGGGCTCTGAAGGATCGGTGACAAGCGCGCCGGAGCAGTTGAGCGCGTCGAGCTTGGCCTGCTCGTCGGCGTTGGTAAGCCAAAACATGACGGAACGGTTATCGAAACCCTCCATCATCACCTTCATGAACTGCATGAGCGTCTCGGAGTTGAGACCGGAGAAGAAGTTCTCAAAGGCGAGGTCGGCCGCCTGCGCAAACAGCGCGTCCGCAGCATCATTGCCACCCTCAGCCGAGGGATTCGAGGAGAGGTACTTCCAGTAGAGGTCGTTCTGGAGCACCTTCGTGGCGTTCGAGCCGTCCAACATCAAGCCGTCAGCAAGGGTGATAGGCCCAGAGATGGCCAGCAGGTCCTGCACCACGGCCGGGGTAACCGAGATGACGCCGTCAAGGGCGACGCCCGTCTTCTCGGTGTAGGCGCTCGCCCAAATCTCGGCCACGCGCGTGAAGTCGGGGTCCATGCCCGCATCGCGCGGAACCATCATGAAGCCCTCACCAAACAGGGCCTTCTCCTGGTCGGTCACACCCATAGCGTCGGAGGTGCGGTCGGCCATCACGTCGTACACCGTGGAGAAATCGTCGAGCTCGATCTTGCCGTTGGTGATGCGAAGCGCGCCGATGGAGCCCGGGAAGCCGCCGGAGGCGCGCATCTCGGTGGAGTTCTGCGCAGCGATGAGGTACACGCGGTCGCCCTTGGCACCAAGGATGGACTCGGCGAGCGGTGCGAGGTCAGCGGCCTTTTGCACAAGCCCGTTGACCTTCACGAGCTTCTCCCGCACGGGACCCATCTTCTCCTCGAGCATCGAGATGTGGAACGCGGGGACGTCCTCGATCGTGTCCGTGCATTCCTGCATGGGCTCGGCAGCGCTGGCGAGCGCACCGAAGAGTTGGCTCACCGCCTGGGCGTTGATAGTCTTATCGGATGTGATGAGTTCGGACAGCGGGTTGCTCGCGATGGTATCCATCATGGGCACGAGCACCTGATTCGCCACATCGTTAAGCGAGCCGACCACCGTGCGCGCAGAAGTGATGTCCTGTCCCACCACGGGGACAAAAGAAGCCGCGGTCCACAAAGGAGAAGACAGCTTGTCGGACATGTCACCGGAGAGGTTCGCGATCTGCTGCGCACTCTCGGATGCGGAATTGAAATCCTGCGCCTTCACAGACTCGCTCATGCTGTCGACATACGTGAGCACCTCAGAAGCCTGGGCCTTGAGGTCCTTGGCGGAAAACAGGGCGGCAGCGCCCACTCCGCCCAGCACGCCCAGCAGAACAATGATGATGCCGGCGACGATAAACGGCGTCTTGCTGCGCTTTTTAGGAGCCTTGGGAGCGCCGGCAGCGGACTGCATGTACGGAGACTGCTGAGATTGCGCACCTCGGGGAGCCCCGCCGCCGGACTGAGCCGATCCGTAGGTCGAGGTCCTCGGCTGAGCATACCTCGACTGCCCCTGCATGGAAGGCTGCGAGGGCGCCTGTGCACTTGGGATGCCCCGTCCCGAAGGCTGCTTAAAATGGTGCCCGCGCGGAGCATTGTTCGAATCCGCCATTCATCGTCCTCTCTGTTGGCTATAGCTGTGCTCGTACGTTTGCACTGGCATGGGATGAATTAGGTCATATATGCTCCCATTTTAGCCCAATGGTTCCGAGGGTTTGACAATTCGATTAATGTCCACGAATGGGCTGGACGACCCCGTGAAATGGTGGATATCGAGAAGCTCATAAAACAGGGCTATACTAATTAGACTTATTTGCATACATATTAGCTTTGGAGTATTCGCATGCCCATCGCACGGCCCGACATTTCAATCGTTGTCCCCTGCTTCAACGAACAGGACAGCCTTCCGCTCTTCATTGACGAGCTGTCCCACGTCGCCGAAAGCATGGCCGCCCAAACCCCTCTCTCTTTTGAAGTTGTGCTGGTGGATGACGGCTCAAATGACGAGACCCTCTCGGTAATGAAGGTCCTGGCGGAGCAGGATCGCTCACCCCTATCCATCAAGTGGATCTCTTTCTCACGAAACTTCGGAAAGGAAGCGGCGCTCTATGCGGGCCTTTCGCATGCGACGGGTGCCCTTGTGGCGACAATGGATGCCGACATGCAGGACCCCCCTTCGCTTTTGCCCGAAATGTATCGAATCCTGCAGGAGGAAGACTACGACAATGTCGCGACGCGGAGAACCACCCGCGAGGGAGAGCCGCCCATCCGCTCCTGGTTTGCGCGCATGTTCTACCGCATCATCAATAGAATCTCAAAAGCCGATATCGTAGACGGAGCGCGCGACTTTCGCCTCATGAAGCGCCCCATGGTCGACGCGATTCTGTCCATGAGCGAGTACAACCGCTTTTCCAAAGGCATCTATGGCTGGGTGGGCTTCAAAACCAAATGGCTCCCGTACGTCAACGTCAATCGCGTGGCTGGCGAGACCAAATGGAACTTCTTCTCCCTGCTCCTCTATTCCATCGACGGCATCGTCGCATTCTCGACCGTACCCCTTTCCATCGCCTCGATTATGGGCACGCTCTTTTGCATCGTCGCGTTCCTCGCGCTGTTTTTCATCGTGGTGCGCGCTCTTCTCTTTGGCGACCCCGTGAGCGGCTGGCCCTCTTTGGCATCCATCATCATCTTCATCGGAGGCGTACAGCTGCTGTGCCTCGGCATTATGGGGCAGTACCTTGCCAAAACGTATCTCGAAACCAAGAACAGGCCGCTCTATATCGTGAGGGAGTCCAACCTTGATGAATAGCTCCACCACGGCGTCCTTCCGCGCACCCTCCCGCACCGACGGCGACGAGGGCGCTCGGGTCTCGCGCCAGGATGCCCGCCACACCTCGCCAGGCACCTGCAACCGCGCTTCGGTGCCGACGAACCGCCTTGGATCGTTCATCTTCTGGGTCGCTTGCGCAGCGCTGCCAATCGTCATGCTGTGCGCTATCTCGGCCTGGGGTGGCGTCTACCCCCTCGGCCCCGAATCGTTTCTCACCGAGGACCTCAAGTACCAGTACATCGACTTCTTCACGTGGTTTAGGCGCGTGCTCACAGGCGAGGCGAATATTTTCTATTCGTTCGCCCAGGGTATGGGTTCAAACACCTGGGGGCTGTACAGTTACTACCTCGCGAGCCCATTCAACCTTATCATCCTGTTGTTCGACGAGGCGCATCTCACGCTCGCCATCTACGTGATCGTCGCGCTCAAACTCGCGTGCATGAACACCACAATGGCCTGGTACCTCCGGCGCCGCTTCTCTCTGCAGCGCAGCTGGGCGCTCGCACTCGCGCTGTGTTACACGTGGTCGACCTGGACCGCGACCAACCTTCGCAACCCCCTGTGGCTCGACGCGCTCATATTGTTGCCGCTCATGGCGTGGGCCTGCTACCAGCTGCTTCACAAGGGAACATTCCTGAGCCTGAGCCTTCTGGTTGCAGCCGACGTCATCGTCTGCTGGTACATGGCGTATATCACACTGCTCTTCTGCTGCTTGTTCGTGCTGTTCGAGCTCGCGGCAATGGCGTTTGATGAGGGCAAGAAACCCAGCGGAACGTGGATCGCAGGAAGGGCGGGGAGATTCACCGCTGCGATTCTTTTAGGGCTTGCACTCTCCGCTTGGACGTTTGTCCCCACCATTCTCGCCATGATGGGCGGAGGGGCCACGAAGACCTTCAGGCTCTTCCACACGTATCCCTCTGCGCTGATTCGCGGATTCCTCCCAGGGGCGTGGAACCTCGATCATGTTCCCCAGTTCTACACCGGCCTCATTCCGCTAATCCTCGCACTCGCGATGCTGCTTGAGAAGCGCATCGACAAGAGGCTGCGCGGCCTGACGCTGCTCTTTGCCGGATTCCTCGTAGTGAGCTCCGTACTCGGGGTCCTCATGTTCGTGTGGTGTGGGTTCCGTCAACCCAACGGGTTCTACTGCCGCATAGCGTTCTTGCTGAGCTTCCTGGAAATCTGGGCGGCGGCGTACCTGCTGATGAGACGTGCCGAACTCCGCCCCGTCAACCTAGGCAAGCACTGCGCCCCGTGGCACGAGTCCGACAGGCCTCGCAAACGGCTGAACCCCACACTCCGCAGACTGGCCCCATTCGGCGCTATTGCGTTTGTCGTCATGGACCTTGGCATCAACGCGCGCGTGTGCTGGAACCAGCTCTATATCAACTACCCGCAAGAAACCCACGATGCGTACGTGAGCGCCGTGGATGCGCAAATGCAACAGCTTGAGAAGCTCGACGCGGAGGCCTTCTATCGCGTTGACAAGACGTACAACAGGTCGGGCGCCGCGTTTAACGAGGGAATCGCCCACGGCTTCAATCAACTCTCGACGTACTCCTCGGCGAACAACCCCAAGGCCGTCGCGCTGCTCAACACGCTCGGCTACAGCTCCGAGGGCGAGTTCTCCAGCGTATATACCGCGCCCAACCTTGTCATGGACAGCATCCTGGGCGTCCGCTATATCGGCACGTGGACCGAGCCAGCGGGCACCGCGCCTACAGCCATTTCCAGCTCACCCATCGTCTCACCGTTGTTCTACAACCCCTATGCGTTGTCACTCGGCCTCCCCTGCGATGCCCAGGACATCAGCAGCCAGATGCCCGAAGGCGACAATCCGTTCGAGCGCCAGAACAGCCTGATTGCACAGGTTACCGGGATTGACGATCCGCTCTACACCAAGCTCGAAGGAACCGTTGAAAAGAACGAAGGCCAGCAAATGTCGTGGCGCGTGCAGCTGCCCGCCGATAGCATCGGCTACGCCTATGTTCAGACGGGTGTGGAGTCGGACTGGTCCGAATATGTGAGCATAATCATCGACGACGAGTTCATCCCCATAGAGGGAACGCGCTTCTCCCATAACGTGCGCAGCTTTGGAGGCCCTTCTGCGCAAGGCACCAGCCATACCATCAGCGTCATCCCCGGCGCTGAAATGACGGAACTGCCCAGCAAGACCACATGCGCTATATACGCCTTGAACATGGATGTGTTCGAGCGCGGGATCGAGCATCTGAGGTCTGGGCAGTTTAGCCCCACCATGTTCGAGGACGGTCATGTGGGCGGCACCTACCGTGCGGGCGAGGCCACGGGGCTCCTCCTCTCCATCCCATACGACAAGGGATGGAAGGTCACGGTCGACGGAACGGCAGTCGAGCCCTCCCCCGCCTACGACGGAGGGATGTCTTTGATTGAAGTGCCCGCAGGCGAGCATGAGATTGAGATGACGTACAGGTCGCCGGGACTTGAAGCAGGGGCCATCGTTTCATTGACCGCGGTGCCCGTTATTTGGGCTGCGGAATTGTGGCGAAAAAGAGTCCGAAGCTAGCCGGAGTACCGATTCATCCTTCTCTCCAGTACATACCGGGCAACACCGATGTACTCAAACTTCTCGGGGCCGTTCCCTTCGATTTTGCGCAACAGCTCTTCACAAATCTTAATTTTACGAGAGCGGTTGCCCTCCCCTTTCAATTTTTGAAACCGATTGATGAGCGCCTGATTAATGCCATCCATAACGGTCTTGCGATTTTCACGTAGCGAAGTGCCAGGGGCGTTGAGGTTTAGCGTAACGTCAAGATCGTTGTTCACGCTTTCATTATCAGCATAGATGCGGCCATCACTGCCATACCGAATGCTGGTAAGGGTCTCCGACTTCAAGGGGTTCACCGTCAACGCTCTGTTGCCGCGATGCTTGTCGCATGTCGTCTCAGCACCCCCGGCATGACCATCACAAACAGCGAGCATATTCTGATAGTCAACACTCGAATCAACATTATGAATACCCTGGTCATGCTGAGGAAGAATGTGCTCGATGGTTGCCAACGAACCCTTCTCTTGCTCTTTCGACCGTATACGCCTCATGCAATATGCACACAAGCAACCCTGCTCCGCAACAAGCGCACGAAGAACGGGCTCTCGGGCTTCACGTAATTCGGAATACAGGTCTACAACTCCATCGGTAGCCTTGAGCTCCCTTACGCGAGCGCCAAGCTCAGCGGGAGCAGGTCCCTTCTCAATCGGTATCATCTATAAATCACGCTCAAGAACCAGCGCGGTCCGAGCTGCGACGAGCTCGGTATCACTTGAACCTATTTGACGCTCAATCTCATCGAGAGCAGATTCCGCTCGATCAAACTCCTCCTTATCCAGTAGGACATAAAACTCCCCGAACAGCTCATGAATAGCGGCAGGGCGCTTACTGGACTTCATAACGATGTTCACAATCGCGTTCATATCCCTGCCATACGTCTCCTCACTCGGCGTGCAAGCATGCTCGGAATCCAGCAATCGGATATGCGAACTGCGAACCGATGAAACCACCGCTGGAGCATGGGTGGAGACGATAAACTGAATATTTGGGAACGTAGAACGCAGATCACCGAGGATTCGCGCCTGCCACAGCGGATGCAAATGCAAATCGATCTCATCGATAAGAACGATGCCCGGGGTTTCCAACACGCGATCAAGAAGCATGGGGTTGAGCATCGCCATGCGCCTTGCAATATCTGCAACAAGACTGAGCGTACCGCGATAACCATCGCTCATGGAGTGAAGAGAGTCGCGACGATACGCACCTTGGACATCCATGTATGCAAGCACAAGCTCACGTCGCTCAAGGTCGTAATCAACCGTCGCTTCGACATTCCCGCCGACAAGAGGCAGACAAGATGCAATCGCCCTCTTAACCGCAGCGAGCTCAGGACTTTCTTTACGATTTTGTAATTCCCATAGCGTCACCTTCTCGAACCACGCATACAAACCACGCTCATCAATACCCGCTGATACACACTGCTCATAACCCATAGCTCTCGAAGACCCACGAGCCGGAGTAAGACTCCTAGCGGTGTTTCCGCCACGCAGGCGATTGGCCCCATACAAGGCAATCAAAGGAAGAACCACATCGCTGTCACCTTGGGCAACCCTCCCCTGCATGTTTTCGGAGCGCGCAAGGATAGACTTGGCATCTGCAACGGTCATCCGTGACTGCTTCACCGAGTTTAACGAGCGAGACCAATAGCACTCCTCACCGTCAAAGATCCCTACGGCAGAGACCGTTGCAGGAAAATGAATCTGCTTGTCGAATGATGAGCCTAATGCGACAACACTCTCACGAACATCCGATCCTTTGAGCTGCTTGCTCTTTGCATAGGGAAAGTGCTCGAGAGGCGTGCTGATTGCGCATGCAATTGCGTCAATGAGGGTCGTCTTGCCCGTAGCGTTATCGCCCGTCAGTACTGTCAGATCGGGCTCAAACGTCATAGCGAACCTCTCGAAACACCGCACATTAGCTATCGAGATGCTCTGAAGTGTATAGCTTTCTCGCATTCGATTCAAAAGACACTTCCTCCCCAAACCTAGCGAGCAGCATAACGCCGCCCACACAAACCAAGACAATCAGAATCTGGCCAATAGCCTATAACGAACTCGACTCTCAATCCCCTTAATGCCAAGACACCTCAGATGCATCAATTGCTCTCGCATTGAATACATTAGGGAAGCCAAGGCATGTCCGTCACTATAATTCAACCCCATAACAGAGCAGAAAAATCTCTTGCGCCGGGGATCAATCTTGCAGCTCGACATGACAAGCTCAGGGTCCATCGACGCAAACACCCTCTTGGCTCCATCCTGAACAAGAGGGTTGTCTGCACCGTCATCATGAATCGCGCCCTCGACATACTTAAATCCGCGAATATAATGTGACTCAATCACGCCACGATCTGAAACCCCTATCGAACGCAGCCTTTCCAACATGGCAAGCCATCGTTCAAATGGCATGAGCACTGCAGCTTCAGTGGAATGGTTCCGAGTTGACCCCGGAGGATCAAGCCGATAGCAATAATACGCCTTGTCTAGATACGCTATTGAGCCAGCTTGGCACAATGTATCGATGAGAAACGGGTTATCAGCCCAGCCGGCACCGGGATACTCGATAAAACGAATTGCCTTATCGAGCATGAAAGAGCGACTGTACAGAGCCGACCAGATAGACGGGTGATATTCGATAAGCTCTGGATGGTCGCAAAGTGAAAACGGTCGAGTCGATTGACTCAATCTCAGAGGCAGAGGGCTACCAGTCCGATATTGATCGGCACCGGGACAATCCCAATCATTAATATTCCACCAGGGGGTCTTGACAATATCCACATGAGAATCGAAAGTCCTGGCAAACGAAAGCATGTCGCCATACATCCCGGGCTCAATCCAGTCATCGGGCTCCACGATGGAAACCCACTCTCCCCTGGCTTCAGCCAAGCCGCGATTGCACGCCGAGCCATAGCCCCCGTTCTCTTTATCAACAACTCGAACTCGCGAGTCCTCGGCGGAATGCCTACGCAAAATCTCAGGAGAGCGGTCGGTGCTACCATCGTTGACGCAGATGACCTCAAGATCGCAGCCAGATTGGTTACGTATACTCAACAAACACTGATCAAGAAACCGTTCAGCGTTGTATACTGGGACGATAACCGATACAGACATCTTTACGCCGTGAGTCATATTGTCCCTTCTGTGTTGTAAGAGCAGATTCAACGACGGGAGCGTACAGGGGCCAGGCAAGCAGAAAAGCCTAATTGAACTGCTCTCGATAGGCCCTGCACACCTTGTCGACGGGACCATCCATTCTCAGATCGCCCTTTTCAATCCACACGGCGCGCTGGCAAATGCGCTCAACTTGCTCCATCGAATGAGAAACGAACAGGACCGTAACGTCACCGGATTCAATGAAATGCTGTATCCTGCGTTCGCACTTCTCCTGAAAGAAGACATCGCCAACAGACAGCGTCTCATCTACGATTAGGATGTCGGGCTCGGTGATCGTTGCAATGGCAAAGGCGATGCGAGCCACCATGCCAGAGGAAAAGTTCTTCAACGGCATATCAACAAAGTCGCGTAGCTCGGCGAAATCGATAATATCGTCAAGATTGGCATCGATGAACTCTTTTCTATACCCAAGCAACGCGCCATTGAGGTAGATGTTCTCCCTTGCCGTCAACTCATAGTCAAAGCCAGCGCCAAGCTCAATCAAGGGGGAAATCGAACCATGAGTAGCAACCATGCCCTCAGACGGCTCAAGCACTCCAGCGATGATCTTGAGCATGGTAGATTTCCCGGATCCGTTTGTTCCTACAAGACCGATAACCTCACCGCGATGCACGTTGAAAGATATGTGCTTAAGAGCGCGAAACTCCTCGAAAAACAATTCGTGCCGGGCAAGCTTAATGAAATACTCTTTGAGGTTCGTAAGGGTCTCCGAAGCCATGTTGAAGACCATGGAGACATCATCGACCTCAATGGCCAAAGGCTTTTCGATAACGGTATCCATATGGGCAATCCTTAGATGTAGAGAATGAACTTTTTCTCGGTTTTATGAAAAATGAAGTATCCAATTCCCAAAGACGCAACCGCCCAAAAGACGCAAAGCGCACACGTCTGGAAAGCAGGGGTGGTCTGGAACAAGAAAATATCCCGCATGAACTGGAGATAGTTGTACATAGGATTGACCAGAAGAATCGTCTGCAGCCATTGAGGCATGGCGTAGATATAATCCGAGGTCCAGAAAATCGGAGTAGCGTATGTCCATGCAGTCAGGATGACGCTCCACAGATGCTGGACGTCCCTGAAGAATACGGTCAAAGCCGAGAGCGCCATGCCCAAGCCCATGCAAAACATCATAAGCAGCAACAATGCCACAGGTAAAAGAATCAAATGCCATGTGGGAACAATGCGGAACCAAAGCATGACAAGAGCGACAGCGACAAGAGAGAAGCCGAAGTTGACGAGTGAGAAAAGGATTTTTTGAACGGGAAACACCCAGCGATGAATCTTCACCTTTTTCAAGAGTGAAGAGGCCCACAAGATGGACATGAGAGACTGGGAAGTCGAATCGGACATAACGGCGAACGTCACATTACCAACGATGAGATACAGCGGATACATTTCGGGGGTTACCAGCCCCCCGTTCCGCCCTTGAGCGAAAATGGTTGAAAAGACCACCGCCATGACAACCATCATGAGCAGCGGGTTCAAAACACTCCAAGCGATACCGAGAAAGCTACGACGATATTTGAGCTTGAAATCCTTGGTAACAAGCATTCTGAGAATATAGGCGTCTTTTTCAACCTCGCTTTTTGCATGCGAGTTGACTGCATGAAGTTTGTCGGTCATCTGATTCCTTAAATTGTTTTCCCGTTCTTCCAATTATTATAGAGAATATAGTCACTGCCGTTACAGAGGATGCAATTACACATATCTCCGTCCTCCGATAAGGGCCAATATGGCCGTTCGTATCACAAGGAGTCATCAAATGGACTATTCAAGGGTCGCCGTTCTAGTTCCCTGCTACAACGAAGCACTGACCATAGGTAAAGTCGTTGACGACTATCGTAACGCCTTACCCGGAGCGCGCGTATATGTATATGACAACAACTCCTCAGACGACACCGCAGAAATTGCTCGTCGGCACGGAGCAATCGTCAAGCATGAGCCTCGACAAGGCAAGGGGAATGTCTGCCGCCAGATGTTCCGAGACATCGAAGCCGACTGCTATCTGATGGTAGACGGAGACGATACATATGATGAGACAAAAGCAGTCGAGATGTGTTTGCCAATTCTAAGCGGTGACGCTGATATGACCGTCGGCGATCGATTGTCAAACGGATCCTACGCGGAAGAGAATAAGAGGGCTTTCCACGGCTTTGGCAACGACCTTGTACGCATGATGATCAAGTGGATTTACGGATACACATTCGATGATGTCATGACCGGCTATCGAGCCATGAGCAGAGCCTTTGTTAAAACTTTCCCCGTACTCAGCGAAGGCTTTCAGATTGAGACGGAACTGTCGATCCATGCCGTTGATCGGCGCTGGAGGATACAGACCATCCCAATTGAATACCGGGACCGGCCCGAAGGTTCCGAGTCTAAGCTCAGCACCTTCAGCGACGGGATCAAAGTCATTAAAATGATCGGCATCCTGTTCAAGGATTACAAGCCCCTTAAGCTTTTTACACTTGTGGCCTTTGCGCTCCTTGCAATTGGACTTCTGCTGGGCGTTCCCGTCATAATTGAATTCATGCAGACGGGCTTGGTGGACCGACTGCCCACGGCGATCCTCGCTGTTGCTCTCGTCTTTTTAAGCTCCCTCTCACTCGCGACAGGATTTATTCTTGACTCGATAGCGAAAATCGAACGCAAGGAATGGGAACTCTCTGTCTATTCAGAGGAATAGTGCGGAAATTACGAGCGCTTGCGCGATAAGCGAACCAAAGCCCACAGACCGTCCCAGCACGACAAGGCAATGAAAGGAAGACAGCAGTACAAGGGGAACGCATATCTAACCAGATAGCAAGGGCCAAGAAAGCATGTCAGATAATACAGCACCGGCAACAAAGCGAACAGCACGTTCGTACGATTTCCAAGATACAGTGATAAAGCCACTGAAAAGAGCGCTGCCAGCAGAAGAAGTGCGGGCGATGTCAATCCATACAGAAGCACAGAATTCTGCCAAATTGGGTCATAACACAGCTTTCGTACAATCGGCTCCAATTGTGGGAACAAACTGGCCCTAGGAATAATCGACCAGTTCTCCCCCTCTGAATGTTTATAAACATCATAACCTGCAGGACCCAAGCTTCTTCCGAGTGAAGTGCTATCAAGGTGTTCCCACTGGTCGTATTCTAGATATGGTTTTGTAATGTTTTGTGAAGAATATCGAGACAACGGACTCCAGTAGTTAAGGGTTAGCTTAAGGAAAGAGTCTAGATAGATACCGATGTTATCAATTCCTACCTTTGCCCATGCCCGCAAAAATCCGAGTGGATCGTCTTTTATCTTCTCATCAATCGGATATGTGAACTTAACGGGATCAGAGATATAGGGATTGTAATTTTCCCACGAAGGCAAGTAATCCTCCAGTATCCGACGATCATCGGGAGACAGAATAGCCTCATGATCGTTAAGCACGGCACATGCCTGCTGAATAGGAACTCCGAGAATCTCCGAAGGGCCAGAATTTTTCTGAGCGACAAGCTTGGGCCCAATGGAAGAAACTGCAAAACAGGTAATTCCCAGCACGATAAGCTTCAAAGGAGCAATCGACTTCCGAATCGGTCGGAACAGTACCATGATGAAGCACAATAACAATATGAGATATGAGGCATTGTTCCTAAACAGCGAAACCAACAACGAGACAACAAGAAGCCCCAGATACTGTTTAAACGAGATAGGCTGCGACGAACCGAATCTCTCCGCCCAAACCACACACATAAGTGCAAAGAGCGCAGAAAACATCGAATCCTTTGTAGCACTAACAGCCAATATCGGAAAAACAGGAAACAAGGCGACGACAAGCAGTGACAGCCGAGGGATTTGCGGGGAGTTTGACAGCCTTGCAACAACACGAATGCAGTATCCCAGGGCAACGCTCATGCCAATCATCTGGGTGAGAATATATAAGGCAAAACCAGCTATGTCGGAATTAAACAAATGCGTACCCAGCAAAATGCAAGACGACATCCAATAAGTATGAATTAACGGATGGAACGCACTCACAAGCCCGAGATCAATCGCATCGTGAATCTGAGTCACTGCATCATATACAAATAGCCCTGGAAATGTAATTAAATGATAGGGCATCCAGCAAATCAAAATTACCGACGCCACACGAATGGTACTAGAGAATAATCCAGAAATGAAGGGACATTTGTCGATGCCTGAATGTCGAAGAAGGCAGTTGCCCTCTATCTCAATCATTTTTTTCTTGATATGCCGAGTAGCCAGGATGAACAACATCGACAACACAACACAAAATATCAGCGATGCGACAATCGACGTAAAAGAAAATGAGAAGACCGACCCCCTGTAGAAGATGTTTAAGCCCAGCGTACACGACAGAAAACAAGCGACTAGAAATGCAACTGGGACAAAATTATGCATCATTAAATTTCTGCAAACCATCAGCAAACCAAAATATCAGGGGATTAGGGCTTTGAAACCCGGTATCTTTCTCAAGAGCGTAACAATAGTCCAGCAAGATGTAAACACGATTATCGGGCCAACAGTCTTAAGCCAAAGAGAATTCATAGAGACATGCATGGTGCCGCAAATTAAATTATCGAGCAGCAACTTATGAATCAAATAGATGCCAAAAGAAGCCTGTGAGGCGGAAGCAAGCAAACGGCAACCTCTTCCATCCATTCTTGAAGTAAAAAAAGGCTCTAGTTTTTTAAATGTGAGAAAGATCCATACACTTGGGAAAACCGCAGTGAATGCACCGTAGCTGAACAACAGGCGATTGACCTCCATGGCCTGAGACGAAGTTAGGTACGTATAGGCAAATCTAAACACAAGAGAGAACATGCTAAGCGCAGTTAGTAAAAAGTTGCCACGGCGACTGACTTGTAAATCAGGCTTGCTAATCTCATAACCAATCAAGAGGTACATGATATAAATTGACGAAGATTGAATGCTAAAGTCTGCATTCCAGGGCAATCCGATAAAGCCAAATAGATAAGGCAATACCGAGCTGAATAGGAACGTGCCGAAGATCAAATAGCAAACAGCTGAATGATTGGTAATTATCAAGGAGATAATCGGAATCGAAAGGGTGACACCGGCCATAGCGATAAAAAACCAGTATGTCGGCTCAATCGTATTGTTCATAAAGGCATCAATAAAGCCAGTGATTGAAAGCGCCGAAACCCCATCCCCAATAAAACCAAATCTATATACGTAGAGAAAAACAGACCATGCAAGATATGGAATGAATATCCTCCTACACCGCTTAATCAAGAACTCTTTCGTACTATACCGATTTCTGTACGAAAGCGTCTTTGCACCAGTCAACATAAAGAAGACTGGAACCGCCCAATAGAAAAGCACCTCGATTAAGAGAGAGAGCGCCCAACGAGGACTCGAGGAAAACACATGAACTGACCCATTGCAGTGCAGAACAACAACCGCAAAAGCAGCACACACCGTCAGCACGTCAAAGTACGCGACCCTGCGCTCATGATTCGAAAAACCCACACTCATTTGCAACGCACCCATCATGTGCGATGGGGTTTACCACCCCATCGCATCATCTACCTTGCCGCCAGCTTAAGCTTGACAATGCCCTTATAACTATTTGAACCATACAGGTTAAAGAAGCTCAAAGGATGACTGCTCAACTCCAACTCCGGGTAACCTTTATCGATAAACTTGGCAGCAAGCCTCTTTTTCAGATTTAAATCAGTCAGAGTAAGAAGGTTCCAGATTGTGTAATCAAGGGCCCAGTTCAAGAAGCTGCGCTCAAGAGAAGCGTATAGTCCAATAGACTTAAGGTCTGCTTTAATACGACAGATTGCCTCGTAAAAACACTCAGGATTCTTTTCACGTGAGTTCGAGACGGAGCCCTTCCTCGTCGAACGATGCTTAACCAAAACATCGTCGACAATCGCAAGTACCGACGCCCTATACAGAAGGCCATACACGAAGACAGCGTCCTCGCTATTGGCCATATCGACGGGAAAACCCAGAGCGCTGTTCTTCAAAAAAGAAGTCCTGTAGAGCCTGTCCCAAGGCCACCCCATAAATGCTTGAAAAAGACCGCTCGAAACATCCTGAACACTGAAAGACTCCGACTTGGGAAGCAGCCCAAGTTTAAGTGCCCAAGGCGCCGGAATGGACTCGTAAGTTTCACCATCAAACTCGCAGCTACTGCACACTACGATATCAGCATTAGTAGCTCGAGCCTTTCGGTACAACTTACCAAACATATCCGGGGCAAAAATATCATCAGAGTCGAGAATCAGCGTGTAGGGAGCGTTGGCAAATTCAAGCCCGCGATTCCTAGCCGCAGCAACGCCTTGATTGTCCTGATCGACAACATGGATACGAGAATCCCTAGCCTCATACGTTGTGAGAATCTCTCTCGACGCGTCCGTTGATCCATCATTAACGGCAATGATCTCGAAATCCGTGAAATCCTGGGCAAAGATGGAATCAAGAGTATCAACGAGCACTTCAGCTGTGTTGTATACAGGCAAGACAACAGAAATCTTTGGTTTCACGGGTCCGTCTATGAACTTTGCAGGCTTCCTCGAAGCGAGCTCGTTATCGATGGTGTCTACGAGAACGGAGCGATCACCGTCCTTGGACAGCTTGCTCCAAAGCAGCTCTCTTGCCCGCTTCGGACCATCTTGATTCGCAACTTGGAAAAAGGTCTTGACCTTGCGCGCTATGCGCTTGTAACCATGCAAGTAGTCGATATCCTTGGTGATGAAATCAACGTAGGCCTGAGGGTCAGTAACAGTCATTTCAACAGCGGAAAGCTGGCCGGGGGCAAACAATGACGGATCGACCTCGCCTGCCGCTTTAGCAGCAGCGAACTCCTCGCCATATTGCTTAACAAAGCCAAGGCGATATTCATCGGCAACACGTCCTGCATTCCACGTATACGCGTCGCACATCATCTTGGTTGCGACGGGGGCGAGCGAATCATGAAGGTCAGGTCGGTCCTCTTTGAGCCACCGCCTGATTTCGGCATACTCAAGGCAAATGGTATTAACCTTGCCCGGATTATTGATTGAAGATGCCTCATTGTCTTGACGGTAATGCACGAACGGCTTATGGACGAACATGACACGCCTAGCGCATGCCCAAATCTTAAAGTTGAATGCGGTATCTTGGTATGCCGCACCAGGAGTTTCTAGCAGGCGCAGATTATTATCTCTGATAAAGTCTGTGCGGTAAATCGCCGACCAAAGGGCGGGTTGCGCATAGAAGCAATGCTGGTTTTCGCGCACGCTCGGGTCGATGATGCGATCGCACTCATGATGTCCAAACAATTCAAGAAGATGATCGTTCTTAATTTTCTTTGCCCAATAGAGGTAGAAGTTGGCGCGAACGACCTCAAGATCAAACGCCTCGGCATAATTCACAAGGGTTTCGAGCATATCAAGGTCGGCAAAGTCATCAGACTCGAGAATCGTTACGTACTTACCATGCGCGAGGTCAAGACCGGTATTGATGCCGACTCCGTACCCACCGTTCTCCTTGTCGACAACGATAAGCCTGGAATCACGATCAGAGAAGTTATGGAGGATCTCCGATGAGCGATCAGTAGAGCCATCGTTGATCGCAATGATCTCAATATCGGTAAGAGTCTGAGCCAAAAGGCTGTTTATGCAGGAGACAACGAATACCTCATTGTTGTAGACGGGCACAATCACCGAGACTTTTGGAGTCATAAAATTCCTAACCTAGATTGACGGTGTCACATAATATAACGCAAGGCACTACACATACACCGGAAGCAGGTATGCCTCTCCTAAACCGCTAATTCCATTAAGTTGCATACCAGTTGCCATGGTTATTGCTATGTTGTACGCCCACAAAGGGTCAGTCGCATATTGATGAGAACGTTTGCCCGTCTTTTCCGCATAATCAGGATTCCAACGCATTTCATACAGCGTTTCCTGACCGGCATAGATATAGTTATCTGCAATGAGACGTGCTGCGCCGGAAAGGGACTTCTCGATTGAGTTCCACCCATGGAACCTCGCATAGTCAAAAGCCGACTGCGGGGACGAGTCGAAAGCACCCCATCCAAAGAAGTTGTAGTACGTACCAGCTGGAGCCGTCTTTGTAACATTCCCTATCGTTACCTTGCCCTCGGGGAAATACTTTCCCCGAGCCATCGTAGAGGTTCCCCAGCCAGTCTCAATCATAGAGTGGGCAAACAAGTACATTGGGTTGATCTGCGCACTTTTGGCTGCGGCAACAAAAGCACTACCCTTCCCCACAAACACGCCCTTGCGGCCGAGCGCTGTACTGGAAATTGACTTATCCAACTGCTCGCCCGTCACATTATCGACGCCAGTCCTCAGGTCAAGAAACTGATAGAACGCCTTGTCGCCGAGCTTCCATGTCTTTGGGTCGATAAACTGACGGGCACTGGAAGATATCCCGTTAATAGCAATCATGCGATCGAGGGAAATGGAGTAGCCAACTGCCTTGACGCCATCATCCCTCTTAACAAACGTCCACCTCTGGGCGCCGGTGCCGTTCACGCCGTAAAGCTGCACCCTCGCGCCGTTGGCGGTGGAGCCGCCCTGGACGTCGAGGACGAGGGAGTCGTCGAGGGCGGAGACGAGCCTCACGCCGGAACCGTCCCTCACGGCGACCCACTTCTGGGCCCACGTGCCGTTGCGGTCGTAGATGCCCACCGCCGCGCCCTGAGAGCCGTTGGCGCCGGCCACGTCGAGGGCCTTGCCCGAACCCGCGCCAGTGAGCGTGACGTAGCCCTTCTCGTCGTGGGACACGCGCCAGACCTGCGCCGCCGTGCCGTTGGCGCGGTAGAGCTGGACGGGCGTGGAGTTGGCCTTGCCGCCGTTGCGCACGTCAAGCGAGGCGGAGGATGAGTTGGCGGTGTGCAGGCGGTAGGAGCCGTCGGCGAGGACGCCCCTGTTCTTGGAGGCGAGGTCGTCGAGGCGAGATCGCATAGATTGGACCTTTCGGAACTCCCAACGTTGGGCAGCGCTATCATTAGACTCCCACATCTGGATGGACGCGCCATTAGAACTGTTCGCTCCAGAGACATCTATGACATATCGCGAATCCCAAGCACTAGAAATAGTATATCCACCAGACGCCGACCTCTTGATCATCCATTTTTGACGATTGGTGTTATCCGCACGCTCCTGGCTAAGCAAAATGCGATTCCCGAGTTCCATTAATGAGCTCGACGACAAGTAAAGGCCGGAATTCTCATTTTGCAATGTGTAGTACCCATCTGGGGTCCTGTTGACCCTGAAGTGCTGGGCGCCGGTTCCGTTCGAACTATAGAGTTGGAGGAGCTCCCCAGGTTTCTTGGAGGCGGCGGGGACATCAAGAACCCGCATTCCAGGAAGAGCGGTGACGATTTCATACACACCATTCGCCACCGCGGTCTTTGGGTCGACAATATCAAAGCCAGCTGTAATAGTACCGTTATACTGACCCTTACCACGAACCGTAACTTGCGCCCTGCCGATATTGACGTTGTTCGCATAGGATACGGTGAAATCCCTATCTTGGACGAGGGCATTACCGGCAACAGTCACCGTGACGCGCGGGGAAAGTGGGGATCCGGTGTGCCACATGTCGGACACATGAAGCCTACCAAGCTTTTGAAGGTTGGTCGGAGCGTCGTGAGTAACCGTGACACCCCTCATGCGCCCGTAGACACGTTCGGCGGGCTGTCCATTGACATTCAGGACCGCGCCAACCGGGTCGTAGCCAATGGGGTCGCCCGCATTGAGGGTTATTCCATTGCCGCAATAGATGCCGACATGCGTGATGTAATTCCTGCTTGAACCGTAGGTGTATTTCCAGAAGACAAGGTCACCGGGGCGCGCCTGGTGCTCGCTGATAGGTACGCAATGCCTCGAGTAGATCGCCTCGGCGCTCGTCATATTGGAGTTGATGTTCGTGCCAGCAACGTTATTGAACACCCAATTGACAAATCCAGAGCAATCGAAGCCGCCCTGCGAAGGATGTTTACCGCCCCAAACGTACGGCAACCCAAGATATTGCTCGGCATACACGAGCAACTGGGCAAAAGATACTGTAGACCGCGGCGTGCCGTCCGCTGGGATAATCTGGGCCTCCGCAATCTGCTCGTCGGTAAGAAAATCCTCAACACTGAGATCAAGATGGGTCGAACTATTCGTAGGAGAGACGGGACCATCCGCACCGGGAACCGGCTTGGAGGCATCCTCCTCAGCAGGGTCTTCAGGGACAGACGAATCGATAGCATCTGAGAGAACTGCCTGGTCATCCAAAGAAAGAACTAGATCGTCGGGCTGCAGCTGACCATCCTCCTCGGTAAGTTCAGCCGCAAGTGGCTCCTCGGGATTTTGACCCATGGGGCCCTGCTCAACAGCATAGGAAACGACAGGCATCACCGGCTGCAGCAAAAAGCTCGCACAGAGAACACCAGTGAGGCTTGTTTGAATGAAGCGATTAAAACGCATGTAAATCCTCCGAACAGTCAATAGGAGAATACTATCATCGATTGTTTGCAATCAAAGCTCAAGCCCTGATTGCAAACGGGAACTAGCAACATGAAGGGATCCGATGCAACCCCTTGCCACCCTAAGTCATACACCCTAAGTCATACTCAGAAAAAAGCTCGCCTCGTCACCGCTTGTCTCTAAATTTGTGCAAATTGCTATTGCACAAGCACACATAATATTGGAACGCTAACCATCACAACAAATAACATGGCATCAATGCCAGCTAACAAGCACAAACCCTCTTGTTTTAGTATGCCCTGTTTTCCAATGATGATGGCGACAAACCAAAGTAGCAGTGCTATTGAATTCACAAAGAGAAATCCTAAAAATGCAACGAAAAGAAAACCCAAAGCAAAGTTATCATGTATGGGCACCAATTGAAAAGAATCACTAATTATTCCAATTCCACCCGTGAACACAAAAGCAACGGCGCTGAAAACTCCAAGAACGCTGATGTGATCAATGGCAGCCCTATCTTTCACTGCTTCTAATGAAGCTGTCATATCCTCAAGAACTCGACTTGCATCCACTCTCATCCGCTCTTCTACACCATGGAGGTCCTTTTCTGCTTTCTCAATGACGGACTGAGTCTTCGAATCGGAATCGACCATGACCTGGAAGGGCAAAGCATACGCCGTTATTCTCATTTGAAAGCGCCGAATCACATCAATTGCCGCTCTGATCTCCTCCGACGGATTGGATTCCCCTTGTATATAATCCGTTGACGATAAAGCCAAGCCAATGTTATTTGCCAGTCTAACAAGTCGCTCAACTCTAGCCGCAAGCTGCTCATTAGAAGAGCAGCCGTCAAACATCAGATTATTCAGCAATTGGATGTAGTCCTTCTCAAGCACATCAAGAACGGACGGACAGCAACATTGCTTCAGCATGGTATTTGCCTTCGCACGTTTTTCCGAGTTTGACATCTTTTCATAGCCAAACCTAGCCATATCGCTGAATAGCATGAAAAGGGCTTGATACTCAGGCGTCAACTCGCGTTCGCAGTAAGACAAAACAAATCCCCTCAGAAATCCTATTGAAAATGGCCACCAAATGACGAGAAACCACTCTGCAGTTTAGCCGCAACGATGATTAACTATTTTTGTAGCACTCGAATATCTCGGCATATAATAAAAATAGATTTTAGCCTCAGCGGATTACATCCTCAAAATCATCGCCGGTGTACTGGAGGCCAGCGAGGACGAGCGCATCGTCCGCAGCGACATCGCCCCACTCATCGAGCTCGGCGCGGGCGTGTTGAGTCAATAGCTTATGAGACAGAACGCGATGTTTACCCATTTCGACCCTGCCCTCTCTACAGACGACACGCACTGTCGACCAACAGCCGGATCGAAGGGTGAGCTCGAGGATCAGTGAGATTCTGCGAGGCCATCGAAACATATCGCTTGAACACCGTCTCAAGGCGGCCTTTTGGTGGTGCCACATCACTCTCCCACCCGCTTCCGGCGGCGGAGATTATCCGAGTCTTGCCGACCAACAAAAGCAGGGCTGCGACCTACGAAAGGATGGAGAAACGAAAGAGAGGCGAGGGGACCATCCCGCGATGAAGCGACGCGGTCATATGGTCGGAACTGCGCCATTCGGAGCCGTATCGCATGAGCTGGAACTAGCGTCGTGTCAGTAACACATTTTGCCCTATTTGCCGAAAAGGCTGCCGCAGACCGTAGGCAGCTTTAAGGTCTTCTATGTCTGCCGGAGATTATTGTGGACATCAAGAGATCTAGAGAGAGGCCATTGCATGCGGCCTCGATGTCGTTTCAACCCCCAGAAGCCACAACGCTATCCAATCGGCTATTGGCAAACAGAATTGCTGCGTTGCCCATCAATTGACTCAGCATCTTCATCCCGAAGCTTCTGCATCGAATACTCTCGATGCAGAAGCTTCGGTAGTTTTGGCATAGAATCCAAAGCGTACTCCGAACACAGCCGCTTCCTTTGTCTAGCGCCAACCTCACCTTCAGAAGCTAGCCTCATATTGCTTAATCTTGATAGCTCAGCAAAACCTTTGTCTACAAAAATCGACTCGGGCAGCAGGGGACTGAAATACACTTCTTCTGAATAGCCAACGATCATTTTTAAGACCGCCTGCAACGCATCGCCTTGACATAATGCACGCAAGCGCCTATGAAACTTCGAGTATCGTGCGTAGGAAGCATCCCTGCAAAAGACCAATACCCTAGAACTACATTGAAACGGAAATATGCAGACATACAACGGCTCGATGCGATACTCATCAGAATAGTTTAAGACGTCATTAATTAGATTCCCCTCAAAATCTGCAGCAAGTGTAATCTGCCCCTGAAAAGCAAGGGGAACAGTGTATTGAAGCCCAATATCGAGCAGTACCCTGTACCCATCCCCTTTGTTTTGCGCGCACAGAAGAGAATGCTCCAGCTGCCGAGCAAAATCAACCTGATCTTGAGATCTAACTTCGATTGTATTGCTAGCCTGAATATCCATGCCCAACTCTGCAAAAGCAGTGCTTAAAAAGGCCATCTGCATTCGGGCTTTATATTGTTCCAATAAAAGAACTTTGACAGCAATCTTTCCAAGCAAATCATTTCCCAATGGGGAATGGGCATTGAATCTGTCTGGATTCTCGTAATCAGAGAAAAACTTACTGTCACATTCCCTACAAATCATCCGAAAGGTTCCAGCGCTGTTAATGCCTTCATCTTTTCTCAACAGGTCTATTTCGATAGCCGTGTTAATCGTTCGCAGTTTCCCGTTAACAGCGATCTCTCGCAAACAGAATTGCGGAATGGTATGTGAATTACAAAAACTTGGGTTATCTGCTCCGCACAGAACGCAAGCGCCGGGTTTTGCTTCCTTTTCTCCAATATGACGAAATCTACCTATTGTCTTATTCATTTCGATTCGCAAGTCTTGCGGAAGGGGGAGAGGCGAGAAATCCATTCGAGGAAATCTGTCAAAAATATTAATCATTTATGATACATCCTTAATCCTGGGATTGCGCGACGAGTTGCCGTCTTCGCTCGACGACAAGTTCGACGGAGCCGACGCCCCCCCCCGAACCAACTGCTCCACGTGCGGTGGGATCGCCTCTCAGGTAACAGCCAAAAAAACAAGGACCAGCAACGCCGTCGATCGCCTCAATCGCAAGCCCCGTAAACGCACCCGCGTGGTCGGCGCCTCCCCTGACAGGAGATCACCCCTCATGCTCATCCGCAAGGACCAAGCATGTCGCTGAGAGCGAGCCTAGGTGGAGTACAACAAGATTATGTATAGCCCGCGGCGATGTAGACCGGATTCCCCTCACGGCCCTTCAAACAAGAGCCCAAACAATGTCAACGGAAGTGATATGTCGAAAGACTCGGGAAGTAAACACAGTGAGGTGAAGAGCGGCTTGCCCCGGCGGCCACAAATCGCGCACTCCGAACCGACGGGAAAGCTGTCGATATCGAATGGGCGCGCTTAGCCTTCATCGATCCAATTCTCGCACTGAAGCAAGACCTTCTACCTTTTCCGACGCCTCCTCCCAATTACTAACTTCTAAGCGCAAAAGAAGCGACGTGAGATCATCATAGAAACGCTGCACCTCAGTCCGGGTATATGGGCAACGATCGCGAATCATCTGCAGGAGTAAATCCGGGACATAGATAATCAGGCACATAGAGACACCGAATATCATCATGCATATGATAACCGACCCCAAGTCATCGAGGCTTGCGACCGAATTAACCAGAAAAGAGCCGAGTGGCGAAATGACAGAGGCAATTATCACGGGCAAATAGCGAGTAACCCAGTCCTTTCCCGATGTTCGATTAAGGAGACACAAGGTTTCGGTATGGAGCAACTTAATCACTCGCACGTCACCATAACCGTACCGCCCAAGAAAAGACCTCATGTCATATGCAACTTGATCCCTGCAGAGCATATTATCCGCAGGCAGGGCATCACTGTGCAGATTTACAAAACCAAATCCAACGAGACATACAAACAAAGCGCAGCAAGTAGCTTGTATGACGTGGTGAAAAACAACGCCCTGAGCGTCAACACAGAACGAGAGGAAGACCACGAGTATCCACACGCCGAAGAGGGCAGACGGAATCGGGCTACTCGAAACCGGGAAAAATTCTTTAAATATTTCTGACTTACGCACGGGCGTTTTCCCATGTTTGCTCACCCCCGATTTCCGCTCCCTGTTCCAGAGCCGAGCCAGATCCTTGATTTCCATACATATTCCTTTCTTTCTATAAGGTCACAGGTGGCATCGCCATACAATGCCAGCCGTCCCCATGCAAACTTGTCCTGTGAAATCGACTGTCGCGTCTCTCGGTCAAACGTGTCAAACTAAAACCCCAACTCAGACAACTTCATCACAATCGCACCGGACTAGCGCGGCGGCAGATGCGCTTCGCTCGGCTTCGCTTGGAACATGCGAGATGACTGCCCTTGGGTATTCAGATACATGCACACGCGTAGTGCTCAAACACTCGAATCCCGATGACCTTTCTGCTCAAAAGCTATTGACTAAACACAGCCTGCTGGACTTTCCTCCTATACGGCCAGCGCTCAATGCCAGTCAGTACCTTTCAAGCAACTCATCAGCGTTTTCCAGCACGTACTCCCTCAAGAAAGGAACGGAGAACTCAACATAGCCGCGGACAGGGCTTTGGATCACCTCGCGCTGTATGAGCGAGCGCCGGAATGAGCTCGTGGCCTTCGGCTCCCTTCCCATCCTCTTAGCGACATCGGCGGTCGAGGCGCGCTCGCCCTCTCGGGCCATCGCGACGAGGTACTCCATGGCGCCCTTGGTGACCCTAGAGATCGCAGGCTCGTGCACCACTTCGTGAAACCTCGACATGGCATTCTCTATGCCCAGACTCACGTCCTCATCGGACACCTCCATCGAGCATGTGCGATGCAGGTCCGCGAAGCGCCAGACATAATACCCGATCAGCTGAATCAGGTACGCGTAGCCCGCCGTCGCCTGCGCCATCGTCTCGAGCTGATCGTCCCTGAGAATCAACCCCGAGGCGGCGAAGCCGTCCCTGAACGAAAGCCTCACTTCGATGAGGCTGATGAAATCGAGTTCCTCGCTTTGGGCGCGCCGCAGGAACGTCAGCGCCTTGCCGTTGATCAGATCCATGACTCCCATCGGGAGCCCTGCAAACACCAACGAGATGTTCTCCTTCTCCCTGATGAGGTGTTGCACCGAACCGGCGATAAGCTGCATTGCCTCGAGCGGGGCATCTTGGACCTCGTCGATTGTGATGACCAGCCCCTTGTTCTTGCCGCAGCGGCGCTTCATCAGCGCTCGTAGATTCGGATGCTTGATTTTCATGACCGCTTCTCCGGACGCGATCGCGGCGCTGCCGGCCACGGAGAGCGAGTCGACCGACGAATCGGGGCTCAGTTCGTATATCAGGTCATCCAACATATTGATGCCCGCGGTGATGTTGACCACGCTCCAGCCGATTTCTTGAGCACGTGAGCCCAGATCGGTGAGCAGGACGGTCTTCCCCGATCCTCTCGGCCCCGTCACCCTCATCAGGCGGGCCGGGGCGCCCACGCCGCCTTCGAGCGCCCCGACGAAATCCAGGACGACCTGATCTCGACCGATGATGCGCGGGGGCTCGGCCCCGGCGCTGGGCTTAAACGGATTGAAGTACTTCTTTGAACGTGCCATTAGATATCACCCATCCAGTAATTTTCCTCAAATCGATTATATCGCTCAAATCGACGAAATCGACCGAATCGCTCTAATCGTCAAGAGCCAGATCAAAACCCTACGCCCTGTCGCACACCGTCACGACACGTTTCCCAGAGTATGCGACGCCCCACCGGACACGCGCGCTCACCTGCGCCGGCAGCGAACCCTCGTCGCAGTGACGTTCCTCAATTTGCCTCAAGGCATCTTCGGCCAGGCCCTCCAAGTCGTCCGAACTCGCCCCCTGTGCATATTTGAGGTCGATGATGATCAGGGGGCGTTCGCCACTTGCGAACGACGACTCCACGGGCTCCAAGCGGATATCCGGCCGCCCCAAGCCATACTCACGATTGGATATCGGGTCCGCGTAGCCCCTCATGTTGAACAGCAGGCCCAGCAGCATATGACAACCGTTCTCACTCGTGAGGTCAAACGAGCTTGCCGCGCTCTCGGAGATGCGCAACAACTCCCCCGTCACAACGGAGAAATCGCACTCCACCAGGGCTTCATGTAGACGCATCAAGCGCAAGCGGCCTCCCGCAACATTCAGGAACCGCTCGACGATCTCAACACGATACAGCCTAGCCACCTCAAGATTCGGATGCGAAGAGGGCGCAAAGACAGCGTGCGTTTGGCAGGTCGGTCTCGTCGGTCGTCAGGTAGCCGGAGAGGTAGAGCATGCTCCATACCGCATCGCCTTTGAGCCCCATTTCGGGGAACACGATTCCGAGGTCGAACGGTGCCCACACGACCCCATCCGGTTCAAGGAGCCCGTAGATTTCCTCCGTGGTGGACTCGTTGGCGCTTTTGATTAAATCGCCAACAACGACGTTTCCGGAGGTGTTTCCCCAATACACATCAGCAGCGCAGTTCTGGTCGATAAAGTTCAACATGCTCCAGGGATTGTACACGTCCTCGTTTCCGAACCTGTATCCGTCATACCAACGCTTAGCGGTCTCAATGCTCTGCGAACACCGCATATAGGACAAAAGCGCAACGACCTCTTCCTCGGTGAACCCAGGCCGCTCGTCGGAGATCGTCGTCAGCAGGGTCGAGACCTTCAGGTTATTCAGGTCGAAGAAGATGGACTCCTTGGAGATGCGCCACACGCCCGTGAGGTAGGCGAACGCCAGGACCTCGCCGCCGTCCTTGAGCGGGCCGGTGAGCAGGCGCTTGAGGAAGGTGACGACCTCGCGGTAATAGCCGCCGTCTGGGCGGAGTAGCTGGCCATGACGGAGCGTCGTACTCGTCGACGAACAGGACGACGGGGCGCCCGTGGTGGGCGCGCAGAAGGCGCGCGAGGTGGCTCAGATGGATGACAGGGTACGCGGCGAAGTGCCCCCGGTAGGAGCCGCCGCCCATCTCCCAGACCTTGGTGCCCTCGAACAGCGCGGGGTCGGCCAGCCCGACGGGCGCCGCCTCGAAGAAGGCCTTCATCATGGCTATGCTGAGCGTCTTGCCGAAGCGGCGGGGTGGCAGAACAGGGTCGCGGTGTAGCCGGAGTCCAGGACGTCGGAAATGAGGGCGGCCTTGTCCACCAGGACCGACCCCACCGCGGCGCACCCGAAGCCGTCGTCGCCGACGGGCAGGCGCCTACGGCCCGTGCGGTCGATGATTCACGCTCCGAGCGTCGTCCATATGCCGTTGCCCTGTTCCTGCAGCTAGATAGCCATACCGGCACCGCCCTTCCGTTCCTCACCCCATGGTACCATTCGCCATCGCGAGCTTTGGGAATTTGTGCCATCTGCCAGCGCGCCGTCTGGATCGAAAAGGGCGACCTGCGCATGGATGGCCCCGTAGACGAGGTATGCAAGGCGTACCGCGCTCAGTTTGCTTAGGTCGCACAAACAGGCTCAACCAAGCAATTGTCGGCTACGCCTTTTCTGCAAAACGCGCATATTGGATTGCCCGCTTAAGATCGAGCACCTCGCTCCAAGGAGTCTCCGCCTCAAGGGCATACATCTGCCCATCGGCCGCCAAATACCCCGCAAGGCTCAGGGCAGGGATGTCCCGACTGAGCATATAGTCCGCCTTCTGCCTATCCGTGAGCGGCGCCCCAATCCTGTATAGCACGCTGGCAGCAAGCTGAGACGAACTCGTCGCGCTAGCTTCTTCTGCCGGAAAACCAGCGACCTCGTAATTCGACCAGACCACATACGTCGTCTGGTGCTTCTTCTGCTCAAGAGAGACTGGATCCAAACCCGTCTCAATCGCCCCATACAGAGATTCGTCCATCCCCGGCTGATGGTCTCCGAAAAACACCAAGACAACAGGCCGGTCCAGCGCTTGTAAGCGCTCGATGAAATACGCCAAATCGCTGTCCGAGCGCTCAATACAGGCGAGATACACACCGAGCGACGTTGCCACCTCGGGACTCACGCCCGGAATATCCAACTGGACGACATCCTCCGCCGGAGCGCTGTCCGCATCGTAGCCACCGTGATTTTGCATGGTGACATCGAAGATAAACTGAGGCGCATCGTTCCGTTCGAGGAGCTCGATAATCTTGTCATATGTCGCCGCGTCGGTGACTCCCGCATGGTAAACCGGCGCGCCCTCGAAATCCGATATCGACAAGAACTCGTCGAACCCAAGCTGCTTGTACGCGGTGGACCTCTTCCAGTTCACTGGGTCTTGCGGATGCATAGCTGCGGAAACGTACCCAAGCTCCTCAAACTGCTTAACGAGACTATCCACCTCGCTCAAGTCATACAGCTGATAGGCGTACTTGCCCGTACCCATAAACGCCATCGAATTGCCCGTGAGGAATTCGAACTCACTGTTTGCCGTGCCGCCGCCGCAAACTGAGACCATCAAGGGCCCACGCTGAATAACGCCTGCAAGAGAATTGTATTGACGCGGCCCCTCGTAGCCTGCGTTGCGAATTCCGTCGAACACAGACATATCGGCAAACGTCTCATTCATGATGCCGATCACAGCGGGCTTCAATTCATTGAATTGCTCCTCGGCCGCCTTTCGCTCTGGAGCCACGCCCACCGTCTCATCGAATTCCCGAACTAAGTCCTTGATGAGAGTTTCCGTTTGCCCCCTGTCGTATTCCTCGGGTTCGGGTATTTCGAGGTCTTGGGCAATCTCGATGAAGGTGGGCACGAAGCCCAAGGCCTGGTACGTATTGATGGGCATCCAGCGATCGTACCCGACGCCGATCCTCTCCTCGAGCTTCGCACCGTTGAAGAACGTCGCCAAGCCAGCGACGAGGGCAACACCTACAAAAAGGCTCACAAACGCCAAGCCAACGCGCACCTTGCGGGACTCATGGCGAGCGCCCGGCCGAACGAAGGACAGCGCGCACAGCGATATCGCCGTCGTGCACAGAACCTTAATCATGTTAGACGTCAAGACATAGTCATAGCCCGCCGCGATGGCACCTGCGGTCTTGAGCGAAAGCAAATCCATGGGCATGATGGGCACACCCTTGAACAGGATAACGAAATACTGGGCGATTCCGAATCCCGCGGCGCACGCGGGAACGATGGAGACGAGGCCTCCAGAACGTTGGCCAATAAAGTAGAGGGCAGCACTCAAAGCGAAGAACAAGCTGGCAGTCAATCCGAAATACTGCAGCTGGATGCCACCAATCGACTCCATCCAGGCGTAATCGACCATCCAAGCGCTCGCAATGGAAACAGCGGACAGCGTCGCGAACGCGATAAGGGACCTGATGGCAGTCGACAGCCTACGTGACAGACGAGTCAAACTGGCATTGAAACGCGAGCGGACAAGAACGGATGCGCCGCACAAGAAGAGCACAAGAGAATATGCCCCAATCTCAAACTTGCCGACATCGGCCTCCAATCCGCCGCCCGCCGCGAATGCGGCGACAAGCAAAAGCAAGCCGGCATGGGGAAGCGCCCACATAAGGTCGCCAGTTGATAACCCCCCCCCATTTTCATAACGGGTGATCCACATGCGCCAAACGAGCAGAGCGACAAGGGCCAAAGCAGCAAGAGCGGGCATAAATGCCAGCCAATGAGAAGTTCCAGTCATCGGGCGGATCCATTCGTACTGAATATTGCGCTTAAACTATAGTGCTTTACCCCTGACAAACTTTCAATAATCCAGCTCGCCAAAACTCAAAGTCCCAAACCGGCGGACAAATCCACTCTTGCCCCATCAGTTTTGAAACTGCAAATTTTGGGGGTAGTTTTCGGCCTATTTTCTCTATCGGCGCGAGCACCGCCATAAAAACCGCAGGTCGCACCCGAGTACTATTCGTGGCAACTCATCTCCGGCCTCAAAACCTCCCCCAAAATTTGCACTTTCATTCGTTGAAATCGCAGTGCACAGTGCACTCTGCATTTTTTCCAAACAAATTGGCGGACGCGATGCATACGCGCATTCAGAGAAGCAGGGAACTCAAGGTAAGCGGTAAGACAGAAGTTCAATAGCACGAGATTTCAACATCCCGCCGAGCGCTGCAATCAGCTAAGCAAGCAACTCGCAACGAGCCTCGAGTTCAAACGAAGCACCCCCATCAGATTTACAGCCGGATCTCCGGCACCCGCGCGAGCTCGGCCAGGGCAACGCCATCGACATAGGTGTCAATCGTCTCTTCGAGCCCAGTCCAAAACTTCACGGTGGAGCACAGGTCGCTCCTGCCGCACGTCCCGTCGAGGCCCTCGCACGCCACAGTAGAACGCTCCCCTTCCGCGGCACGCAGGATGTCGCCCGCGCTGATCTCGCGCATGGGCTTGGCAAGCACATACCCGCCGCCCTTGCCACGCACGCTTCGCAGCAAGCCAGCATTCATAAGGGGCCTCACCAGCTGCTCAAGATACTTGAGAGAAATGCCCTCGCACTCCGCGACCTCGCGCAGCGAGACCCTGACGCTCTGGACTCCTCCATCCCCAACAGGATCCCCGCCGATAGCGGCGATGTAAATCATGAGCTTCAGCGCATAGCGCCCCTTGGACGTGATGAGCATGGCACAACCCCCAGCAACTTCATCCGTAGCATTTTGCAAAGCCACGCGAAGCGCAAACACAATCTATTGCAAATCGGCTATTATCGTATCGTTAATCCGAGTGAACTTCTAGAGTTTAACGCGGAACGCCACGACCTACGCGGTAGATGCGCATAGCTCGGCGGCTCTCAAACGGTCCTGCAGCGGCCCGCGGCTCACGCGCCCCACCGCTGCTCAACCGCCCCGCGAGCCGCCACGTCGCCCGCGCCAGTCCACACGCGCCCGCCTCTCGAAAGGATTTGATATGAGCGCAACACCTTTGCTCAACATCGCCGGCCTCACCGCCTCGGTGGACGAAAAGACCATCCTGCACGGCATCGACCTTACCGTCGCCGCCGGCGAGACCCACGTCCTCATGGGCCCCAACGGCGCAGGTAAATCCACCATGGGTCACGTCATCATGGGTGACCCGGTCTACACCGTCAACCAGGGCACCATCACCTTCGACGGCGCCGACATCACCGACCTCTCCCCCGACAAGCGCTCCCGCGCGGGCCTGTTCCTCTCCTTCCAGGCACCCGTCGAGATTCCCGGCATGCCGCTGTCCAGCTTCCTGCGCGCGCAAATCGCCGGCCGCCCCGGCCTGGAGATGAAGGGCAAGGAGTTCCGCCGTCGCGTGAAGGAGCTCGCCGCAGAGCTCAACATGGACACCGCCTATCTCAACCGCGAGCTCGGCGTCGGCTTCTCCGGCGGCGAGAAGAAAAAGGTCGAGATGCTCCAGCTGCTGCTGCTCCAGCCCAAGCTCGCCATCCTCGATGAGACCGACTCCGGCCTCGACGTCGACGCCCTCGGCGTCGTGTCGCGTGGCATGGACGCCTACCGTCGCTCCACCGACGGCTCGCTCGTCATCATCACTCACAACACGCGCATCCTCGAGCACCTCAAGGTCGACCGCGTCCACGTGATGGTCAACGGCCGCATCGTGCGCGAAGACGACGCCTCCCTCATCCCCTGGATCGACGCGAACGGCTTCGACTCCTTCGAGCGCGAGGCCGCCGAGCAGCTCGCCGAGCAGGCTGAGGCTTCCGCAAGCGCCGAGCCCGTCGTCGACCCCGTTCGCGCGGCGGCGGCAAACCTCGGCGCCGGCATGGTGCAGTCCCTGCGCGCCACACTCGACGCGGACGGCCCCACCTGCGGCTCCACGAACGCTCAGTAGGAGGCCCCGCTCATGGCAAAGAACCGCACCGAGGTCGCGGACATCGACCGCAGCCTCTACGACTTCTCATACGGCGAGGAGGGCTTCGAGCGCCTCGATGCCGGCCTCACGCCCGACATCGTGCGTGAGATCTCCGAGCGCAAAGACGAGCCCGCGTGGATGCTCGAGCGTCGCCTCAAGTCCCTCGAGATCTACCACAGCATGCCCAACCCCACCTGGGGTCCGGGCATCGAGGGCCTCGACATGGACCACATCGTCACCTACGTCAAACCCAACACCGACCAAAAGGCCGACTGGGACTCCGTCCCCGACGACATCAAGAACACCTTCGAGCGCCTGGGCATCCCCGAGGCCGAGCGCAGCTATCTCGCCGGCGTGGGCGCGCAGTACGACTCCGAGCTCGTCTACCACAACATGCAAGACACCGCATCCAAGATGGGCATCGTCTACTCCGGCATCGAGGAGGCGCTGCACGAGCCCAAGTGGGAAGCCATCATCCGCGAGAAGTTCATGACGCTCATCCCGCCGACGGACCACAAATTCGCCGCCCTGCACGGCGCCGTGTGGTCGGGAGGCTCATTCGTCTACGTGCCTGCGGGCGTCAAGCTCGACTTCCCGCTGCAGAGCTACTTCCGCCTCAACGCCGCGGGCGCCGGCCAGTTCGAGCACACGCTCATCATCGTGGAGGACGACGCCAACCTGCACTTCATCGAGGGCTGCTCGGCCCCCAAGTACAACGTGGCGAACCTCCACGCGGGCGCCGTCGAGCTCTTTGTGGGCAAGCGCGCCCACCTGCGCTATTCGACCATCGAGAACTGGTCGAAGAACATGTACAACCTCAACACCAAACGCGCGCGCTGCGAGGAGGAGGGCGAGATCGAGTGGATCTCCGGCTCCTTCGGCAGCCACGTGGGCTACCTGTACCCCATGAGCGTGCTCGCCGGCCGCAAGAGCCGCTCGAGCTTCACCGGCATCACCTTCGCGGGCGCAGGGCAAAACCTCGACACCGGCTGCAAGGTCGTGCTCGGCGCGCCCGACACCACCGCGACCGTCGAGACCAAGTCCATCTCCAAGGGCGGCGGCATCTCCACGTTCCGCAGCTCCATTGTGGCCACGCCTGCGGCCGAGGGCTCCGCGGCAAGCGTGTCGTGCCAGTCGCTCATGCTCGACGACATCTCCCGTTCCGATACCATCCCCGCGATGGACATCCGGGCAAAGAACGTCGACATCGGGCACGAGGCCACGATCGGGCGCATCGGCGACGACAAGGTGTTCTACCTCATGAGCCGCGGAATCTCCGAGGAGGAGGCCCGCACCATGATCGTGAACGGCTTCGCCAACCCCGTTTCGAAGGAGCTCCCGCTCGAGTACGCGGTCGAGATGAACAACCTGATCAAGCTCGAGATGGAAGGGGCAATCGGCTAATGAATATGGACGGAATGACCATTCGCCATGCCTCGGCGATGCCGGCGTCCACGTGGAGCTGGCTCAAGATGAACGACACCACCATCAAGATCGCAGACGGTCTTGAGCGCGACTGCCAAGTTGAGATCGATGCGGCAGGGGCGCTGGACAACACCACGAGCTTTGAGGGCTCCCTCGCGCGCCTCCAGGAGCGCCTGGACGCCGCCCGCGTCAAGGCCGAGCCCGATGCGCGCGCCATGTGCACCGCAGCCACGAGTGCCGATCGCGGCGCCGAGGACCTCGACGTGCCGGCGCTCTCCACCTACGAGAAGCGCGCCACGCTTTCCGAGATGGCAGGCGACGTCGCAGCCGACTTCGAGACCGGTGTGGGCATCGACGCCCGCTCCTACCTCAACTTCCTCGCCGGCGGCACCGCGGTGCTTGCCGCCGATGCCGGCGAGACTGAGCATGCCGACATCCGCGTCACGGCGAAGGACGGCACGGCGTCGGGCGCGAGCATCGACATCATCGCGGAGGAGGGCGCCACGTTCACGGCGACCATCTCACTCGACTCCACCGCGACAGGCCCCGCATTCATGGGTTCGACCCTGCGCGTCTTCGCTGCACGCGATGCGCGCGTCGACCTCACGGTCTACGTGACCGCGAGCGACGCCGTGACCCTCGTGGAGGACTCCGGCTTCGTGCTCGACGAGGGCGCCCGCGTGAACGTGCGCCATGTCGTGCTCTCCGGCGGCTTCACGGCAACCGGACTTACCGCCGACCTGCGCGGAGACCGCAGCCGCATCGACGTGGAGACGAGCTATCTCGCCTCCGGTTCCCAACAGCGAGATTTCAACTACGTCATCCGCCACCGCGGCCGCAAGACCATCTCCAACATGGACGCGAACGGCGTGCTGGCGGGCAGCTCCAAAAAATGCCTGCGCGGAACCATCGACCTCATCCACGGCGCCAAGGGGGCGGAGGGCAACGAGCGCGAAACCGTCCTGCTCGCCAACCGCGGCGTGGACAACAAGACCATCCCCACCATCCTGTGCGATGAGGACGACGTCGCCGGCAACCATGGAGCAACCATTGGCCATGTGCGCCCCGAGCAGCTCTTTTATGCAGCCTGCCGCGGCCTCTCGCAAGAGCAGACCGAGGCGCTGTTCCTCTCCGCCAAACTTGAGGATGCCGCGCTCAACGCCCCCAACGAGGACATGCGCTTCAACGTCATCAGGCTGGGAAATGAGATCATCGACAACTTTGAGGAGGAAATCGCGTGATTGACACCGACAACGTCTCCTGCGACACCTGCACCGCCCCGTCCGAGTTCGTCTTCGACGCGTCGGATGAGATGAGCCGCTCCTGGCCGCGCGTGGATATCGAGCTCAACCCGTTCAAGGGGTCGTTTCCCCTGCTCGCCCAGCGCGAGGACATCGCCTTCCTCGACAGTGGCGCCACCGCGCAACGCCCGAGCTGCGTGCTCGATGCGCAAAAGAGCTTCTACGAGACAATGAACGCCAACCCCCTGCGCGGCCTGTATTCGCTCTCTGTCGAGGCCACCGAGGCCATCGCCAAGGTGCGCTCGCAGATCGCCGAGCTTTTGGGTGCCGTCGATGAGCGCGGTCGCGCCCGTGCAAACGAGGTCGTGTTCTGCCGCAACACGAGTGAAGCGCTGAACATTGTCGCCAAGGGCTTCGCCCCACACGTGCTCCAGCCCGGCGACGAGGTCGTGATCTCCATCATGGAGCACCACTCCAACCTCATCCCCTGGCAGCAGGTATGCCGCGCCACCGGCGCGAGCCTCGTCTACCTCTACCCCACCAAGACCGGGCAGATCACCGACGAGGAAATCGCCGCAAAGATCGGCCCCAAGACGAAGATCGTGTCGTGCGGGCACGTGTCAAACGTCCTCGGCGTGGAGAACCCCATCGCCAAGCTGGCGCATGCCGCCCACGCCCACGGCGCGTACATGGTGGTCGACGCCGCCCAATCCGTGCCGCACATGCCCGTGAACGTGCACGAGCTCGGCGCCGATTTCCTCGCCTTCTCCGCCCACAAGGCCTTGGGCCCCATGGGCGTGGGTGTGCTATGGGGTCGCGCCGACCTACTCGATCGCACCGACCCGGTCTACACGGGTGGCGAGATGATCGACTCCGTCACCGAGCAGGGCGCGACCTGGGCCCCCGTTCCCGAGAAGTTCGAGGCCGGCACGCAGGACGCCGCAGGCATTTACGCCACGGGCGTCGCACTCGACTACCTCGTGAACACGGTTGGCTACGACGCGATCGCCGAGCGCGAGCGTGCGCTCGTCCACTACGCCATGAGCCGCATGGTCGAGCTGCCCTATGTGGACATCATCGGTTCGATCTACTGGGACCAGCACCACGGCGCTATCAGCTTCAACATCCGCGGCATCCATCCGCATGACGTCGCGAGCATCATGGACATGGATGGCGTCTGCATCCGCGCGGGGCACCACTGCGCCCAGCCGCTGCTCACCTGGCTTCAGGTCGAGAACCTCGCCTGTTGCCGCGCCAGCATCGCCTTCTACAACGACAAGCACGACATCGACCGCTTCATCGACAGCCTCGCCCACGTTTGGACGACCTTCAACGGGTAGGCTCGTCTATCAGCCCACCTCAGATAGGGGGGGGGTGCAGGCACTCCATTGAGGTGGGCCCGCATGCGCCTTGATTTGGCGTCTGCCCCATTTGAGACCAGATGAACGGAAAGGACCCACATGGGCAACTTGTACAGCTCCGCCTCCTTCATGGAGCACAACACGCATCCCGACTACAAGTACGAGATGGACGCCCCCACCCACACGCACGACGGCATCAACCCCAGCTGCGGCGATGAGCTCACGCTCTCCCTGCGCGTGGAGAACGGCGTCATCGAGGAGGCGGCGTTCACTGGGCACGGCTGCGCCATCTCGCAGGCCTCGGCAGACATCATGGCCGAGCTCATCACCGGCGAGACGGTCGAAGAGGCACGTCGCCTCTCGGGGCTCTTCCTCGCCATGATCCGCGGCGAGGAGCTCTCCGAGGACGACATCGAGGACCTCGACGAAGCCGCCCAGCTCAAAGACATCTCGCACATGCCCGCGCGCGTCAAGTGCGCCGAGCTCGCCTGGCGCACGCTCGACGGCATGCTCGACGCCTAGATGCCCTGAGGCGAGACACGCCATCCCCCCTCTTGAGGTGAACATGCTGCAACAGATCGCGACATATTTTGCCGAGCGTTGGCCCGAATGGCTGACGCTCGTCGTGGAGCACCTGTGGATCAGCGGGCTGGCCATCCTCACCGCGGTTCTCATCGCCGTCCCCCTTGGCATCGCCTGCAGCGGCCGCGCATGGGCGGAGCGCCTGGCCACCGGCGTCACGGGCATCCTTCGCGTCATCCCGAGTCTCGCGGTGCTCATCCTCTGCGTTCCTGTCCTGGGCGTGGGCGATCTCCCCGCCGTGATCGCGCTCACCGTCCTGGCCATCCCGCCCATCCTCATCAACACGGCCGTTGCGTTTCGCTCCGTCCCCGCGCCCATCGTCGAGGCCGCACGTGGCATGGGCATGAACACCGTGCAGCTCTTCTTCTCCATCAAGGCCCCTCTCGCCTTCCCCCTCGCGTTCTCCGGGGTCCGCACGGCCGCAACCGAGGTCATCGCCTCCGCGACGCTCGCGGCCTACATCGGGGCGGGCGGCCTGGGGGTCCTCATCTACACGGGTCTCGGCGCCCTGCGCAACGACTTGCTTTGGATCGGTGGCATCTCCGTCGCCGTCCTATCCCTTGCGACAAATCGCCTTCTCGCCTGGATCGACCGACGCGCGCGCCGCTATGAGCAGGCGCAGGCAACGCGGGCGTAACGCAACCCGAAAGGAATCATCATGCAACCAACAGTTTCCCGTCGCAGCGCCATCACCCTATGTGGCACCGCGGCACTCTCCATTTTAGGCGCGAGCACGCTTGCCGGTTGCTCATCCAACGACGACGGCGCGACCGTGACTGTGGGATCCAAGGCGTTCACCGAGGGCGTCATCCTCTCCGAGCTCTACGCGCTTGCCCTCGAAGACGCCGGCATCAACGTGAAGCGCTCCTTCGAGATCTCCGGCTCCCTCATCCACACCGCGCTCACCGCAGGCGACATCGACCTGTACCCCGAGTACACCGGAACGGGCCTCATCAATGTACTCGGCATGGACCCCATCACCGATCCGCAGGAGGTATACAAGACCGTCAAGGACGCCTACGAGCGCGAATTCAACGTGACCTGGCTCGACCAGTCCCCCGCCGCCGACGGGCAGGGCCTCGTCATCCGCACGGAGGCCGCTAAGACGTACGGCATCTCGACTATCTCCGACCTTCAAGCGCACGCCCACGAGCTGCGTTTCGCGAGCCAAGGGCAGTTCGACGAGCGCCCCGACAGCCTGCCCGCGCTCGAGGCGGTCTACGGCCCGTTCAAATGGAAAGAGCACGCGATCTTTGACGAGGGCCTCAAGTACGAGGTCCTCAAAAACGATGAGATGGACGTCACCCCCGCCTACACCACGGAGGACCAGCTCACCGACCCGGCCTTCACCTTGCTCGAAGACGACAAGCACGTATGGCCTCCCTATAACGTCGCACCCGTCGTCCGCACGGAGGTCCTCGAGGCCAATCCCAGCATCGCCGCGGCACTCAACAAGGTCAGCGCGGCCCTCACCACCGAGGATCTCACGCGCCTCAACGCCCGCGTCGACATCGACAAAGAGGAGTACGAGGACGTCGCGCGAGATTTCTATTCCACCCTGTAGCCCCTTTTCGATTCAAAGGATTCCCCTATGAGCCCCGCAGTCGAATTCATTGACGTCACCAAGCGCTTCCCTGGCATGGGCGAACCCGCCCTCGACCACGTGAGCCTTGCCATCGAGCCCGGTGAGCTCGTCTGCGTACTCGGGACCTCCGGCGGCGGGAAGACGACCTTCATCAAGCTCATCAACCGCCTGCACGACCCCGACGAGGGAACCGTGCTCGTTCACGGGCAGGACATCTCCACGGTGGACCCGGTCGCACTGCGCCGCGGCATCGGGTACGTAATCCAGCAGACCGGCCTGTTTCCCCACATGACCGTCGCCGAGAACATCGGCTGCGTCCCGAAGATCCTCAAGTGGGAGCCCGAGCGCATCAACCGTCGCGTGGACGAGCTGCTCGAGATGGTCCACCTCGCGCCCGCCGAGTTTCGCGATCGCTACCCCGCCCAGCTCTCGGGCGGCCAGCAACAGCGCGTTGGCCTCGTCCGCGCGCTCGCCGCGTCGCCCGACATCATGCTGCTCGATGAGCCCTTTGGAGCCATCGACGCCATCACCAGGGCCACGCTCCAAGACGAGCTCCTGCGCATCCACCGGCATAGCAACAAGACCTTCGTCTTCGTGACACACGACGTCACCGAGGCCCTCAAGCTCGGGACGAAGGTGCTCGTCGTCGACGCTGGCTGCGTCCAGCAATACGCCACGCCCGAAGAGCTCCTCGCCAACCCCGCCACCCCCTTCGTGCGCAAGCTACTCGCGACGCAAGGCTATGTTCAGGGAGGCGAACGCACCCGGTGAACACCTTGACCTACATGACCTCGCATGCAGACCAGCTCATCGAGGCGACTGCCGAGCACTTCACGCTGCTCTCCGTGACCATGGCGATCTCCTGCGTCGTCGCGGCTCTCATCACCCTCGCCTGCCTCAAGCACCGGCGCGTGGGCGACGCCGTGGTCGAGGCGCTCGGAGCCGCCTACGCCATCCCCAGCCTCGCGCTGTTCGCCCTGCTCATCCCCGTGACGGGGCTCGGTTTCACCAGCGCGGTGATCGTCATGGTCGCCTACAACCAATTCATGCTCGTCCGCAACGCCCTTGAGGGCATGCGCGGCGTCGATGCGAGCGTGATCGAGGCGGCGCGCGGCATGGGCTTCTCCAACTCCCAGGTACTTCTCAAAGTCCAGCTGCCTTTGGCGCTGCCGGCCATCATCGCGGGGGTGCGCCTCGCGTGCATCTCAACCACCGGCATCGCCACCATCGCGGCGACCATCAACGCAGGCGGCCTTGGCATGGTGCTTCTCAGCGGCCTTCGATCCATGAACATCGAGAAGATCGTGGCCGGCACCATATGCTGCGCCGCCCTCGCGCTGAGCTTGGACGCCCTGTGCCGCGTGCTCGAGAAGCTCGCGAGCCCTGCACGCTGATCGCCCCACCGCCCCACGCCGAGATGTGAACGGCACGTATCTATCTTGTGCTCGCCACCAATTGTTCCTCATATTGACATGTTCTGGGTACACTGTGGTAACGGGCGCGCGCGTGCACGCCCCGACGATGTTCCCGGAGGCTTGCGCATGACGTCAAACTTCAACAAAGACCCTGAGCGCCGCGATGCGCGTGGGCAGCTTGACGGCTCGAGCCCTGACCGCCCGCGTGACCATCGCGCCCCCAAGATCTCGGTCGGCGACGCCTCCTCCGCCCAGGACCGCAAGGCCGACAGCTCCTCGATGAAGCAAGTCCGCATCACCTTCGTGTTCCTCGGGGTCGTCGCTGCGCTCTACGTCGGCTATCTCATCATCAGCGGGCAGGTCGACGACTTCTTCCGCGCGCTCATCGGCGTCAACCCCACCTGGATCGCCGCCGGCATCGCCTGCTTCCTATGCTATTACGTATTCGGCGTCCTCGCGTATGCCGCCATCGTCGTCGTGGATCACGACTCCCCGGTGGGCTTTCGAGACCTCATGAGCGTCGAGGCGTCCGGCGTCTTCTTCATGCGCCTCACCCCGGGCGGAGCCGGCGTCATCCCCTCTCAGATCTACCGCCTCACGCGCGCCGGCCTCCCCTTGGCCGACGCGTCGGCGCTGCAGTTCGTGCGGTTCACCCTCTATGAGGCGGGCGAGGGCATCTTCGCCGCCATCATGCTGCTGTTGTGCGGCAAGTACTTCCTCACCACCTTCGCCGACGTGAAGATCATCGGGCTCGACATCACGCTCATCGGCATCTTCATGTTCGGATTCAAATTCGTTCAGGTGGGTGGAGTCCTGCTGCTCTGCCTGCTCCCAGGGCCGGTGAAGACGGTCGGCACGCTCGGGCTCAAAGTCGGCCGCGCGCTGCACATCCTCAACCAGGAGAAATTCGACTCCTATCACGAGTTCCTCACCACGCAAGTGACGACGTTCTCGCAGGCGTTTCGCTCGGCGGCGTCCAACTGGCACGTTCTGCCCGTCATGGAGGCCCTCACCCTGCTGCAGCTGGGCTGCATGTACGCCCTTCCCTATTTTGTCCTGCGCGCATTTGGCCTCGAGGCCGACCTGCTCATCTGCATCGCATCCGGATCCATGGTCGAGCTGCTCGTCAATGCCATCCCCCTTCCGGGAGGCGCCGGCGGTGCCGAGGTAGGCTTCACCTATCTGTTCCAGGGCATGTTTGGCTGGCACCTCTCGGCGGGCCTGGTCATCTGGCGCTCCATCGAGTACTTGCTTCCCGTTGTCATCGCCGCCCCGTGCATGGGCATGCGCTCGACCACGGGCGAGAGTATCTACAACCGCTGGACGAGGCGCGCCACCAACGTGCATCGCGTCGCGCGAGGCGACTGGGCGCACATCAAGCGGCCCCAAGGCGTCGCGTTCCAGCCTGAGGCAAAGCGCAAGGACACCAAAACCCGCACGCCCAGCACCCGCACGCAGGATGGCGTGACATTCAAGCTTCCGTCCAAGCGACCCGCGGCCAAATCCACCGATCGCGAGAACGACCGGTCCTAATAGGCCAGCGGCAAAACGATCTCTCAGAGACGGCCATGCCCAGTAGGCAAGCGCCTAAATCCACTTCTCGCGATCACACCACCACCTGGCAACCGGTGTTTTATCGCTTCAAACGCCATGTGCACCGCGCGATTCGCGAGCATTTGTCGCCCATATTTCCATACCGACCCCTCCCTGCCATGCTTCGCTCACATTAAAACGTTTCAATGTACGTTGTCGCACGAAGCGGGTTATAAATCGGGTTAAAATAAATGAGCATGTCAGGTTTGCCTCGTCGCTGCGCCGCAAACGCCGTGACGGGCACCAACTACGAAAGAGAGGAGAGGCATGCAGTACTCACAGGAAGTGGAGAACATGTGCCCCGTCGCCAAGGGTGCATACCACGGTCCCGCGCCCATCCCGGAGGAGGGCAAGTGGGTCCAGGCCAAGGAGGTCAAGGACATCTCCGGCCTCACGCACGGTGTTGGCTGGTGCGCCCCCCAGCAGGGTGCGTGCAAGCTCACGCTTAACGTCAAGGAGGGCATCATCGAGGAGGCCCTCGTCGAGACCATCGGCTGCTCGGGCATGACCCACTCCGCCGCCATGGCTTCCGAGATTCTCCCCGGCAAGACCATCCTCGAGGCCCTCAACACCGACCTCGTCTGCGACGCCATCAACGTCGCCATGCGCGAGATCTTCCTGCAGATCGTGTACGGCCGCAGCCAGACCGCGTTCTCCGAGGGCGGCCTGCCCGTGGGCGCTTCCCTCGACGACCTCGGCAAGGGCCTTCGCTCCCAGGTCGGCACCATGTTCGGCACCAAGGCCAAGGGCGCTCGTTACCTCGAGCTCGCTCAGGGCTACGTGACCCGCATGGCCCTCAACGCCAACAACGAGATCATCGCGTTCGAGTTCATGAACCTCGGCAAGTTCACCGACGCCCTCAAGGCCGGCAAGACCCCCGAGGAGGCCATCGCCGGTGCCATGGGCCACTACGGCCAGTGGGAGAACGCCGCCAAGTACATCGACCCGCGCACCGACGAGGAGACCCACACGGTCGCCAACGTCTTCCCGGTTCACGAGTAGAAAGGGAGGGATAGATAATGGCTGTTACTTTCGAAGGTTACGAGCGCCGCGTTGAGAAGATCAACGCCTGCCTCGCCGAGAACGGCATCGCCTCCCTCGAGGAAGCCGAGCAGATCTGCCTCGACCACGGCGTGAACGCCCGTGAGATCGTGCACGACACCCAGTCCATCGCGTTCCAGAACGCCGAGTGGGCCTACACCCTCGGCTGCGCGCTTGCCATCAAGAAGGGCGCTAAGACCGCTTCTGAGGCTGCCGCCATCATCGGTGAGGGCATCCAGGCCTTCACCGTCCCGGGCTCCGTCGCTGAGGACCGCAAGGTCGGTCTCGGCCACGGCAACCTGGGCGCCATGCTCCTGTCCGACGACACCGAGTGCTTCGCGTTCCTCGCCGGCCACGAGTCCTTCGCCGCTGCTGAGGGCGCCATCAAGCTGGCCCTCAACGCCAACAAGGCCCGCAAGACGCCCCTGCGCGTCATCCTGAACGGCCTCGGCAAGGACGCCGCCCAGATCATCGCCCGCATCAACGGCTTCACCTACGTGAAGACCCAGTTCGACTACTTCACGGGCGAGCTCAAGATCGTCGAGACCATCCCCTACTCCGATGGTCCCCGCGCTGCCGTCAACTGCTACGGCGCCGACGACGTCCGCGAGGGCGTTGCCATCATGTGGCACGAGAACGTGGACATCTCCATCACCGGTAACTCCACCAACCCCACGCGCTTCCAGCACCCCACCGCGGGCACCTACAAGAAGGAGCGCCTCGAGGCCGGCAAGAAGTACTTCTCCGTGGCCTCCGGTGGCGGCACCGGTCGTACCCTGCACCCCGACAACATGGGCGCCGGCCCTGCCTCCTACGGCATGACCGACACCATGGGTCGTATGCACTCCGACGCCCAGTTCGCTGGCTCCTCCTCGGTGCCTGCGCACGTCGACATGATGGGTCTCATCGGCATGGGCAACAACCCCATGGTCGGCGCGACCGTCGCCTGCGCCGTCGCTGTGAACGCTGCCATCAACGAGTAGCATTCGCATCGCGCATGTCGCGCACATAGACTCGGCAAGATAAGAGGCCGTCACCTTCGGGTGGCGGCCTCTTCGCTATCAGGGAGCGGATCTCGTCCAACGCGGGAAATGGACCGTATGCGACAAAGAGCTCTCGTCCAACGCGGGAAATGGACCGTGCGCGGCATAGTCCGCCTCACGAGCGTCATCTTTCCGCCGAAAATCGACGATTTACGACGCTGGTGAGGCGGACTGAGAAGGCTCGGGGACCGACGGCTACAGCTCGGTGGCGCACTCCCCCGCCGCCATCGCAACGACCCCGCGAACTCCCTGCTCGACCATGCTGTCGACATCGATGTCCGTGTAGAAGGCGATGTGCTGGGTGAGAATCACGTTGGGGAACTGGCGCAGGTACGCCATGTTGCGATTGGCGAGGATGTCATGCGTACGGTTGACGTGATAGATGCCATCCTCCTCGGCGAACACATCCATCGCAAGTGCGCCGATCTTCTCAGACTCGATGCCCTGCACCAGCGCTTCGACATCCATGAGCTCACCGCGGCTCACATTAATGAGAACCACGCCGTCGCGCATCTTGGCGATGGCGTCCGAGTCGATGATCCCGCGCGTCGCATCCATCAGCGGAACGTGCACCGTGATGAGGTCGCTTAGCGCGTAGAGCTCGTCGAGGGTCACGTACGTGACGTCACCGCGCTGCGCGAGTTCCTCACTCGGATAGGGGTCATACGCGAGGATCTTGCAGCCAAAGCCACTTAGATAATCGATAACCGCCCGTCCGATACGACCGGTGCCCATCACGCCCACCGTCAAGGTGCGCAACTCGCGACCTTGCAGTCCCGCGAGCGAGTAATCGTTGACCTGCTGGCGCCACATGGCGGGCTTGTACTTACGCAGCGCCATCAGCATGAGCATGACGGCGAACTCTGCCACGCCATACGGAGGGTAGGTCGTGTTGCAGACATGCATTCCCAGGCGCTTGGCGGCGGGAAGGTCAATGTGGTTGAATCCGATGCTGCGTGTGGCGATGTAGCGGACACCGTGGGCGTGAAGCGCCTCGAGCAGGGATTCGTCGAGGATGCTTTTGTTCACGATGACGACGGCATCGGTGTCCGTAAGCCCTTCCACAGTCTCGGCCGTAAGCGTGTCGGCGCACCAACTCACCTGGCAATCCGCGGGCAGCGTGGCGCTGACGCGCTCGAGGGCCGCACGTTCGTCGTCGCGCAGCTCAAAGACCTTGATATTCATGTGTACACTCCTTCGTGTAGCCTATGTATCTGGCAGCACTATACCCAATGTCGCAGCTTTGTCAGGGCCACTCCCCAATTCCTCTTATCCCCGATGGGTCGCGAACGGCCCGACCGCTCGCATGGGCGCACGCGCCGTGCGCCGACCTTCCCCTCACGCTGCCGACAAGACCTCGTACCCTAAAGAGGGAAATCATCATGCATCCGAGCCCACGAAAGGAAGGCACCTGTGAACATCGCATATGACGTGCTCATCGTCGGCGGGGGCATCGCCGGCATCACGGCGGCGATCGAAGCCGCGCGGCACGGAGCGCACACGGCCATCGCATGCCACGGGCCGCTCTTTGGAGGGTCGAGCTTCTACCCCGGCACGTGGGGCCTCGGCCTCATCGGGCCCGAATCGCCCGAAGACGAGGCAGACCTCATAGACACCATTGAGCGCGTGGGCTGCGGCATGGCCGACCACACCCTCGTCGAGACGTTCGTGCGCAATGTGCGGCCGTCCATCTCCTGGCTCGAACACGACCTCGGTGTGACCCTCAAGCGCCCCACAAGCCCCGAAAGCGCGCGCGAGGACACCTTCATCCCCTGCTTCGACCACAAGCATCGCATGTGGCGCGGCATCACGCGCGACGAATTCGAGACAGTCGCCCGCCGTCACATCGAATCGCTGTCCATCGACGTCCTTGAACGCTGCGAACTCATGCAGCTCGTTCGCGACCCCATCGAAGCCGGCCCCACACAAGGGGCGATCCTGTTCAACGCGAAGCGACAGCTTTTGTTCGCGTGCCCGGCGACGGCGGTCGTCCTCGCCACCGGAGGAACGGGAGGGCTCTTTGAGCGAAGCCTGACCTCAAGAGATGTCCTGAGCTCCGCACATGGACTCGCCATGGACGCGGGGTGCTCGCTGGTGAATATCGAGTTCATGCAGATGATGCCCGGTCTTGTCGCCCCAACGCGGGGCATCGTGTTCAACGAGAAGACCTTCCGGTACGCCCTGTTTGAGGACACCCAAGCGATTCTTCCCCAAAACAACTCCGAACTCTCCGAACTCCTCGAGGCACGCTCCGGCCATGGACCGTTTACCTGCCGACTCGGCGATGAACTGGTGGATATGGCCATCGACGCGGCGGGTGAGGAAGGACTGCCTGTGCGATATCAGTTCCCGTCGGAGAACATTCCCGAGTTTGTCCAAACCTTTGCGCAATGGATGCAAGATGAGCTCGGGATTGCACCCTCAAGCGAGATGCGCGTCGCCATGTACGCACACGCCGCCAACGGTGGCATCCGTATCAACAAGCAGGCAAGTACAGGCATTCCGGGCCTCTACGCATGTGGCGAGGTGACGGGCGGTATGCACGGCGCCGACAGGATCGGCGGGCTCTCCAGCGCCAACGGCCTTGTATTTGGCAGGATTGCGGGCATGAACGCAGCGAACGCGGGCAACGCATGTGCAAACCGAGACAAGGCCAACGACGCGCTCGCCTCGGCCCTCGCGACAATACGCATGGCCAGCGTTCCCTTGGACGAGATGGACGCATCTCACATCAATCGGGATATGAGGTACGTCATGACGACGCATGCGATGATTCAACGGACCGAAGACGGGCTGGACGCCGCAATCCAGGCAATCGAAGCTCTACAAAACGAAGCACAGTTCCATGGGTCATGCAGGGGATGCGTGATTCCCACCGACTCCGCCCTCGCACGGGGTATACGCATTTCGTCCCAGCTCAAACTTGCCCACGCGATGATACGCGCCATGCAAAGCCGTCGTGAAAGCCGCGGGTCGCATTATCGAGCCGATTTCCCGCCCCGCTAACTTCAAAGTGCCGCGCATCGCCAACATAGACATGGGTTGTAGACATGGGTTGCTGGCCGTCAACTATGAAAGGGCCAGTGTGACGTCAACAAAATAGTGGGCCGCGCGTCACCAACGATGAGCGAGAATGCATCTCGTCAAAAATCGTTACATGTCGTCACGAGAGAAGAAGTCCAAGATAAGACAATGCGTAATTGAGTTGTATCTGAAAAGGAAATGGTGGGCGGTCAGGGGTTCGAACCCTGGACCTTGGGATTAAGAGTCCCCTGCTCTGCCAGCTGAGCTAACCGCCCGGACAAGTGATGCAATGTGGTGGACCGTCAGGGATTCGAACCCTGGACCTTGGGATTAAGAGTCCCCTGCTCTAGCCAGCTGAGCTAACGGTCCATTTGCATCGGTGTACAAGAGAGGGAATGGGGTGGGTAAAGGGACTCGAACCCTCGACCTACGGGACCACAACCCGTCGCTCTAGCCAACTGAGCTACACCCACCATGTATCTCTTGCACAGCGAAAAGTATTATGCACGGATACTTCGGACTTTGCAAGAGAGATTTTAGAAAAAGTTTTGCAATCTTGGGCGATCTCTCTCGACCCGGGCGTTACCTGGCGCGAATACGCAACGCTGCCTGCGATCGGGCCACAATACCCGTAAGCGCGCCGCAGCAATCGAGCAGTACGTCGGCAACCTGACCGGATCGCTCGGCCACAAACAGTTGGATGGTCTCATCGATGGTGGGAACCGTTGCACACAAGAGCGCGGTCGCAAATATGGTCTGGCGAGAGACCAGGTGCTTGGGGTCAAACGCCTGCGAAGCAACGACCCCCAGCAGCAGGTATTCGGTAAAGTGCGCGGTCTTTCTCACAATGAAATTCGTCAGCCACTCAAAGGGCAGCCCCACCGAAGCGAGACAGCCCTGAACCCACTGCGTCACCGCAAGGCTAAACGAGCCGCTCCCCTCACCGGGAACCAGCGAATTGCCCCAAATGCACACGATGCACACGAGCATGAGGACAAACCACGGCATGCTCACGCGCTGCCGCAATGCATGGTATGCGTCTGAGATACGCACTGCGCTACGCCTCGGCCGTCTGCAAGGCGGGCATCGCCGCCGTGCCGCCCTCGATGACCTTGAGGTACTCATGTGCGGTGCTGTGGACGCTCTTAGAGGAGACCTTGTCGAATTCCTCCTCGATCAAAGCGTTCACATGGCTGTGGACGCGCGTGGCGTTGCCGCCCTCCGCGACCGCCGCCATGCGGCGTGCGTCCATCTCGCCCGTTGAGACAGCGCGCTCCTGGGAAACGCAGGCGGCGCGTTGGGGCTGAGAGGCGACGTCGTTTTCAAGAATGGCGAGAGCCGCGCGCCACATATCCTCGTGGCCCGAGTAGTCGGCCATGGGGACGAAGCCATCCGAGTCGGAAGCAGCTCCAGAGGCAGCAGGTGCCGTCGCAACGGCCTGGGATGCTGCCGTGCCGGCTCCAACCGGCTGAGAGGCGGCAGAAGCGGTCATGGTCGGCATCTGCGGCACATACGACCGAGAGGCGGCCGCGCGGCCGTACAGGGACGCCAGAGCGTCGCTGCGGTCGGCCTCGGCCTGGCGCTCATCTGCGGTGGGAGCCACGACCTGCGTCATGGGGCGCGAGGCGGCAGGTGCGCTCGCAGCGACGGCAGCGCTCGCTCCAGCGAACGCCGTGCTTGCGGCGCGGGCGCTCTCTCCTCGGCGCAGCTCCTCGAGCGCGATCTGATACATGTCCTTTGACCGGGCAGGGTCACAGCTAAACGGCGAGTCGTCGCTGAACATCGTGTCGATCTCGGCCCATGCCTCCATCTCGTCGAGGGCATCGACCGCACGCGAGATGACCGGAACGCCGTCCGGCTGGCCTTGACGGGCAAACCGCTTGCCGATGAACGTCTGCGCCGGGCTCTGCTTTTCGGCCGGCCGTGCGACCTGCGCCGCACGCTCGGCCGCGCTTCCCGTAGACGCATACAGGGACGCATAGCGCTCGGCCTCGGCACGCTCGGCCTCCACGCGCTCCGCATGGACATCGAGCATGTGGCCCGTGAGGGCGAGCATGCCCACACCGGCCAGCGCGCCCGCCGCAAACGGCATGGCGTCCATCCGCACGATGTCGTTGACGCCATCGAAAGATATGGTCGCGGCGTATGCCGCAAGCGGCAGAGCCACACCGAGCCCTGCGGAGATGCCTATTGCATTCCCGCGGTAACCAATCTTTGCAGCAGCCATGACGCGCTCCCTCAATCAATGCCTACAACGACCCCGCGCGCCGCGCCCGCAGGCACGCCGTGAAGGGATGCTCGGATGGAAAAGATGAAGTGATGTGCTTAGGGCAATCTGACCCAAGCAACGGATAAGTGGTACGTTTCATCTGCATGTTCCGTCGCGATACCTGTTGATTATGAGAGATGTGCAGCGCGTTTTCAAGCGTCGAAGCCGCTACAATTACACAGTTTTCGGTAAGCGTGCACATAATGTGCCCCGCTTGGATAAGGCGACATTGGGGAACAAGATGAGCAATGCCATCAACACCGTACGCAACGGATCGTATGTTAGGAGCATCATGAGTCGCATCGCCATCGTGACGGGAGCAAGTTCTGGCCTCGGACGTGAATTCGTCAAGCGCATCGACGCGGGCGAAGCGGGGCACCTGGACGAGATTTGGATCGTCGCCCGCCGTCAAGAGCGCCTTGAGGCGCTTCGCCGCACCTGCACCACGCCGGTGAGGCCGTTCTGCCTCGACCTGACCGACCCGTCTTCGTTCGAGGTCATCGAGGGCGCGCTTCGAGAGACCCCGGCCGCCGAGGTCGCGCTGCTCATCAACAACGCCGGCTATGGCGTGTTCGGCCCTGTCGCGGCACACGAGCGCGAGGCCGGCGGCGACATGGCGCGCCTGCTCATGGTGGCCCCCATCGAGCTCATCTACCTCACGCTCCCCTACCTGCGCCGCGGTTCGCGCATCATCAACGTCTCCAGCGTCGCCGCGTTCCTCCCCCAGCCCAACCTTGCGGTCTATGCGGCGGCAAAGCGCTTCATCCTCGACGTGTCCCGATCGCTTAACGCGGAGCTCGGTGGCGCCGATATTCACGTCATGGCGCTGTGCCCCAAATTCATGCAGACCGAGTTTCTCGATAATCCCGGCGACGAGCGCGCCGCCAAGGCGATGTGCGCGATCGGCTTCGAGCATGCCGACCGCGTCGCCCGCATCGCGCTGCGCGACTCCCGCCGCGGCAAGGACCTGTGCATCCCGTCCATCGACATGAAGGCGTATTACGCGGCCTCCCGCGTGCTTCCCTACAAGGTCGCGCTGGCCGCAGAGCGCGCTCTCGGCATCGTATAGGGCCCAAAGACAAGCTGTAGCGGCCCGCAACGTACAACAAGGGGCGCCGGATGCACGTGGCATCCGGCGCCCCCATTGCATTCGTTAGGTGGCCTTTTCGCGCGGGCAGCCCCTACAGGGCGTCGGGGTGATCCGCCGCCTTCTTGGCCGTGCGAATGAGGAAGTCCTGGTTGGAATTCGTGCCCTTGAGCCCCTTGATAAAGGATGCAGCGGCGCGCTCGGTGTTGTTCATGCCGGCGAGAATGCGGCGAATGCCCCAGACGAAGGGACGCATCTGCTCATCGACGAGCAGGTCCTCGTTGCGCGTACCCGACGCGATGGGGTCGATGGCCGGGAAGATGCGGCGATCGGCGAGGTCGCGGTCGAGCTTGAGCTCCATGTTGCCCGTGCCCTTGAACTCCTCAAAGATCACCTCGTCCATCTTGGAACCCGTGTCGACGAGCGCCGACGCGAGGATGGTGAGCGAGCCGCCGTTTTCGATGTTGCGGGCGGCTCCGAGGAAACGCTTGGGAGGGTACAGCGCAGCCGAGTCCACGCCGCCGGACAGGATGCGGCCCGAAGCGGGGGCGGCGAGGTTGTAAGCGCGCGCGAGACGCGTGATGGAGTCAAGCACGACCACCACGTCGCCGCCGAGCTCGACGATGCGCTTGGCGCGCTCGATGACCAGCTCCGACACGCGGGTGTGGTTGTCGGCGGGCATATCAAAGGTGGACGCCACCACATCGCCCTTGATGGAGCGCTGCATATCGGTGACCTCCTCGGGGCGCTCGTCCACCAGCAGGCAGATGAGGTGCACCTCGGGGTTGTTGATGGCGATGGACTGGCAGATCTTCTTCAAGATCGTGGTCTTGCCGGCCTTTGGCGGCGACACGATCAGTCCGCGCTGGCCCTTGCCGATGGGGCTCACGATGTCGATGGCGCGACCGGTGATGGAATCACGGCCATGCTCCATCTTGAGGGGCTCGTTGGGGTAGATCGGAGTGAGGTCGGCGAATTTCGGGCGGCCCTTGATCTTGTCGGGCTCGACGCCGTTGACCGAGTACAGCTTGGCGAGGCCGGGCAGCTTGTCGTTGGCGCGCATCGGACGCAGGGAGCCGGAGATATAGTCGCCCGGGCGCAGGCCGGCCGCGCGAATCATCTGCGCCGGCACGAACGCGTCGTCGCGGCTGGGCATGTACCCATGCGCTCGGATGTAGCCAAACCCCTGGTTGTCCATGTCGAGGATGCCCTCGATGTCGCGGAACCCCTCCGCGCGGGCAGCGGCGGCGTACACCGCCTCGATGAGCTCGGGCTTCTTGATGCCCGTAGGATCCAGCCCGAGCTCGCGGGCCTTCTCGCGCAGCTCGGCCACCTTCATGGCGGAAAGCTCCTCGCGCGTCAGCGTCGGCTCGGTCGGAACGTATCGATTGTTGCGCTGCTTGCGGTTCTCCTTCTGACGCTCGCGGCGCTCGCGGCGCTCGGCGGCGCGGTCGCGATCAGCCGCGGGCCTATCGGACTTGTCACCCTTAGACGGGCGCTCGGCGTCGCTGCGGTCCTTGTGACTGCGGCGCGGTGGCTTGGCGTCCGAGCGGGCGGCATCGCCTGCAGGGGCAGGGGCCTCAGCGGAGGATTCGGCCTGAGGGGCGGCATCGGTTGCGCCCTCGGAGTCCTTCGCGCGGGAATCGCGCTTTTTGCCGCGGTTGGAACGTCCCGGACGAACGTCCTTCTTCGCGTCCTGATCTGAAGGGCCTTCCACATCGGAAGCCTGCTTCACAAGCTCCTCGGAAGGGCTCACGGACCCATCGGGGTTCGAGGCGGCGCGGGCGGACTCGGCCAGAGCCTGGTCGCGCGCCTCCATCAACGCCGCCTGCTGAGCGGCAAGCGCGGCTGCGGCGGCCTTCTCGGCCTCCACATACGCTTTGGGCTTACGCCCCCTGCGGTTGGGGCGAAGCGCGGGATCAACCAGAGGCTTGACCGCATCGGCCAAAGAGGGGTCGACGGCCGGGAGGTTGTCGGCCGAGGGAACCGGGGTATCGATGTCGGCCGTCAGCATCTCGGCGGCACGCTCGGCCGCACGGCGCTGACGACGGACGACGGAGGCCTGGCTGATCTGGGCCAGGGCGCGGGCCTGCATGATCTCGGGAGATTCCTCGCCCGTCACCGAAGCCGCGGGAGCATCGGTTGTCACCTTGCGAGGGCGGCCCCTGCGCTTGGCCGGCTTTTCGGCTGCGGGGGCATCCCCGGAGGAAGCGGTGGCGGCGGCTTCATCCTGCGTCTGAGCTTGAGATGCCGTCGTTTTACGAGGACGGCCCACGCGGCGCTTGGGGGCCGGCTTTTCTGCAGCCGTTGCAACGGGGACTTCCTCCGCCCCGGCATCGGCCTTTGCAGGTGCAACCTCAACAGGAGCGGCCTTGGCAGGAGCGTCGACCGCGTCGGCAGAGGAGACCTGCTTCGCGGTGACCTTTTTCCTCGTCGCGCGCTTAGCCGGAGCCTTTTGGGAAACACCATCTGTATCAGCGGCGGGCACGTTCTCGTTATTCATTTCTTCAGACACGCGGTTCTACTTTCTTCTCGCGTTGTGGATGCGAGCGCATGGCCCAAGCGAAGAACGGCGGAAAGCAGTTCAATGAGTTGTCGTGGATATTGGGCAGCGCAGGTCGCGTTGATGAAAAATATACCACATCCTGCGTAAACGGCAACGTTACATCCTGCGCAAACGCCAACGTTGTCCGCCACGCCCTCCCATCACGGCGAACGTGCGGCGCTCGAGCGGCCATGCCCGCCGCGGCAGGCTGGCCAAAAACAAAAACACCGCCCACGCAAACGAGCGCGGGCGGTGCGAGATCAGGCGATATCGAACGCGCGGACCACCATTACATCTTGGTGGGCGCGGAGACGCCGATGAGGCTCAGAACCAGGTCGAGGACGGAGCGAACGGCGTCGCAGGCGGCCAGGCGGGCACGCGTGACCTCGGGCTCGACCGGACGGCCCTCGCTCGGGAGCACCTGGCATGCCTGGTAGAAGCTGTGGAAGCCGGCGGCGAGCTCCTCGGCGTAGTGGGTCAGGCGGAACGGCGCGCGATCGCGGGCGCAGCCAGCGATGAGGTCCTCGAGCTCGGAGATCTTGCGAGCGAGCGCGAGCTCGGTCGGATCGGTGAGCAGGGAGTAATCGACATCCGAGCCGATGGCCTTCACGGCGACGTTCTCCATGCCCATGAGCTCGGCCTGCTCGAAGGTGACACCGGCGGCCTTGCGCAGGATGGAGCAGATGCGGGCGTGAGCGTACTGGACGTAGTACACCGGGTTGGACTGGCTCTTCTCCTTGACGGCATCGATGTCGAAGTCGATGGTCTGGTTGGAGGAGCGGCTCACCAGGGTGTAGCGGGCGGCGTCGGCGCCGACCTCGTCGATGAGCTCACGGAAGGTGATCATCGTGCCCTTGCGCTTGGACATGCGGACCGGCTTGCCGGAGCGGAGCAGGTTGACGAACTGGCCCAGCGGCACCTCGAACTGCCCGGGGTAGCCCAGAGCGTCGCAGACGGCCTTGACGCGGGGGATGTAGCCGTGGTGGTCGGCGCCCCAGATGTCGAGGACGAGGTCGACGCGCTGGAACTTGTTCCAGTGGTAGGCGATGTCGGAGGAGAAATAGGTATAGTCGCCGTTGGACTTCTTGATGACACGGTCCTTGTCGTCGCCGAACTCGGTCGACTTGAACCACAGGGCGCCGTCATCGGTGGTGTAGAGATAACCCATCTTGTCGAGCTTGTCGTAGGCGCGCTCGACCGGAGAGGTGCCGGTCCAGTCCTTCTGGTACATGGTACGCTCGGACATCCACACGTCGAAGTCGCAGCGGACGTCGTGGCAGGTGTCCTTCATGTCCTTGAGCATCTTCTGGTAGCCGCGCTCACGGAAGGAGAGCATGCGCTCGGTCGGGTCGGCGTCGACCCACTTGTCGCCGTCGGACTTCCAGAAGGCAGCGGCCTCATCGATGATGTAGGTGCCACCGTAGGAATCGGCACCGAGGTCGGCGGTGAACTCGTCCATGTAGGGATGAGAGTCGAGGTGCTCATCTGCCTCGTCCTGGACGTAGTTGTCGCGGTCCTGGGCGAGGAAGTCGCGCGCGGCGTCGATGTCGCAGCCCTGCTTGGCCATGATGTCGGCAAGCTGCATGTAGCGCTTGGAGATGGAGTTGCCAAACGTGTTCATCTGGTTGCCGTAGTCGTTGATCCAGAACTCGCGCTCGATCTCGTAGCCGGCGTGCTGCATGACGTTGCACATGGAGTCGCCGAGCGCAGCCCAGCGGCCGTGGCCGACGTGCATCGGGCCGACGGGGTTGGCGGAAACGAACTCGATCTGAGTCTTGACGCCGCCGCCCACGTTGGACTTGGCGAAATCGCGACCCTGCTCACGGGCGACGCCGAAGATAGCGTTGTTGGCGGCCGCGTTGAGGTAGAAGTTGATGAAGCCGGGGCCTGCAACCTCGACCTTCTCGACCTCGGCGCTCTCGGGCATGTGGGCCACGACGGCGTCTGCGATCTTTTTAGGGGCGCAGTGAGCGAGCTTGGCCGACTTCATGGCCATAGTGGAAGTCCACTCGCCATGAGAAGTGTCAGCCGGTCGCTCCATGCCACAATCCTCGAGCTCGAATGCGGGCAGATCGCCAGCCTCCTGAGCAGCAGCAAGGGCAGCGCGCACCAACTCTTCAATCTTCTCCGGCATAGAGGTCCTCCTCATCCTATGGCCCTGAAATGTCCTTCTCGCAGGGCTCACGTACAGACGCACTGTACTCTAGCACAGTGAAGCGAAAAGAGGTCTCAAAACGCATGAATTTGCATAGCGTTGCCGAGTTTTCTTCCTCTTTTTCACATTATCGCGCATAATTTTTGCCAGAAATATTAGTGAGCGTTTCGGTGTACTGGCATTTTTCCACTTCTCTATTCATGGTATTTCGCGACCACAATGGTCGGATTTTCACATTTCCGCACGTATATGTGGTATACTTAATACCATTGAGCGTTTAGAGTATGCATTTTGGAGGAAGCATGTTTCACATCGGCCAGCACATTATCCATCCCGGGCAGGGTGTCTGCACCGTCATGGGGTTCACCGACGACCCCGCCCACCCCATGATCTTGCTCAGCGCGCACTCCGGCCACGCCGAAACGCACCTCATGTATCCTCTCGCCCAACAAGATCGGCTACATGCCATCATCTCGCCTCAAGATGCCGAGCACGTGCTTTCCCATTACGAAGAGGTCGCCATCGACCCGTTTACCGATCGCAACAGCTCGCTTGAGGAGACCCACTTCAAGCAGCAGCTCAAACTCGGCGCGCCCGAGACGGTTCGCGTCGCCAAGACCATGGCGCACCGCATCGCCGACGCCAAGGCTCGCGGCAAAAAGCCCAGCAGCTACTATTCACGTGTCCTGAAGGAAGCGCGCAAGCGCAGCATCGAGGAGTTCGCCATCGCGCTCGAGGTCGACGAGGCCATCGTGGAGCAGCGCTTTATCGCCGCGGCGCACGCACACGACGAATGATCAATTTGGGGACGGGTGCAAGATTACACATGGCACATGTTGCTCCTCCCCGCGTTTACTCAACGTTAACCACCCTCATGCTATAGTGTGGTGCAGTAAGCCTCCCCCTTCACCGGATGGGGGATCCAAGGCGTCCGATCCCCGACCGTAGGTACGGCGCGCTCGCAGCGCTATAAGGCAGGGGTCTCGGGCGCCTTTTTGTCTATCGGCGCCATCATTTGGAGGAACCATGGCCCAGCTCAACGCCGAAATCACCCGCGAGGCGGCATTCGACCTGCTCAGCGAGCACAACAAAGATCCGTTCCACATCGAGCACGCCGAGACGGTCGAGCAGACCATGCGCTATTTCGCGCGCGAGTACGACCCCGAGAACGAGGAATTCTGGGGCATCGTCGGCCTGCTGCACGACCTCGACTGGGAAGAGCATGACGACGACCCGATGAACCACACCATCTACGCCGCGAAGGACATCGAGGCGGCAGGCGGCAGCGCCGATCTCATTCGCGCCATCCAGACGCACACGAGCGACTACAACACGAGCTTGCCCAAGCCCGAGCTCCAGATGGAAAAGATTCTGTTCGCCACCGAGGAGCTCACTGGCCTCATCGGCGCCGCCGTTGTCATGCGCCCCTCCAAGAGCGTGATGGACTTCAACATTAAATCGCTCAAGAAGAAGTTCAAGGACAAGCGCTTCGCCGCAGGCGTGAGCCGCGACGTGATCCGCTCCGGTGCCGAGATGCTCGGCTGGGAACTCGACGAGCTGTTCGCTCGCACCATCGAGGCCATGCAGAGCTTCGCCCCCGATCGTGACACGTTCGGCCAGGAGTAAGCGCCGTGCATTGCAGAATTGATTATTCGAGGGTAGCCGCGCCACTGTCCAACCCATCGAACTGACTGAGGGGTGCCTGCTTGGCGGGCGCCCCTCAATTTGCTATGGATGACACGAACGTGCAGTGGCGCTCGCTCAGGTTCAAAATACCAAATAATCCTAATTTGTAACCGAGGGACCGGTGGGTTCGGCCACCTTACGCCGAGTTGCCCGGCAATAGGCGACATATCAACTGCTTTTGTTGCATATTTCAAGCTTCCATGACGCAATCAATGAGATTTCACCCGCATCAAATCGCAAAGCCAACGATTGGGAGAACCCATCGGTTACAAATTAGGAGAATTTGGTATCCAGCTCCTCAGATCGCCATCGCTCGACGGCGGCAGACGCCAACCTGCCGCATGATTCGCACGGCTCGCTAACGAAAACAACGGCATATTCAACGAGGCTGGAACGCTGGGTCGGCGAGGGCGCGGCTACGGACGCACCTGGCCGCTGCCGCGAAGCTCATACTTGTAGGTGGTGAGCGCCTCGGCGGCGAAGGGCCCACGGGCATGCAGCTTCTGCGTGGAAATGCCAATCTCGGCGCCCAGGCCAAACTCTCCGCCGTCGGTGAAACGCGTGCTCGCGTTGGCGTAGACCGCCGCCGCATCGATCTCGCGCAGGAAGCGGTCGCACACCGCCTCGTCCTCGGCCACGATGCACTCGGAGTGACCCGTGCCATAACGGTTGATATGTGCAATGGCCTCGTCCACACCGCTCACGGCCTTCACGCTGATATCGAGCGACAGATACTCGCGGCTCCAGTCCTCCTCCGTCGCGTCCACGAAGGAGTCGAGCACGCCGGCATTCTGCGCCGCCATGCGCGCCGCGGCGTCGCCGTGAACAGTCACGCCGGCGGCAGCAAGCTCGGCAAGCATGCCGGGCAAAAACGCAGCGGCAACCGACTCATCCACCAACAGCGACTCGCAAGCGTTGCACACGCCCACGCGCTGGGTCTTGGCGTTCATGATGATCGCACGAGCTCGGTCGAAGTCGGCGCTCGCATGGACATAGGTGTGGCAATTCCCCGTGCCTGTCTCGATGACCGGCACCAGGCTCTCGCGTACGCAGCGCTGGATGAGTCCCGCCCCTCCGCGCGGAATGAGCACGTCCACCACGCCGCGCAGGGCCATGAGCGCGCCGGTTGCCGCGCGGTCGGTCGTCTCGACGATGGAGACGCACGCGCGGTCGAACCCGCTGGCCTCCACGGCATCGGCGAGGACGTGCGCAATGGCCACGCAGCTGCCCTGGGCGAGCGAGCCGCCGCGCAGGATGCAGGCGTTGCCCGTGCGGATGCAGATGCCGGCGGCGTCGGCGGTCACGTTGGGGCGCGCCTCGTACACCATGGCGACCAGCCCCAGCGGCACGCTCATGCGGCGCAGATGCACGCCCTCGCTGATATCGTGCTCGTCGAGTACACGGCCCACCGGGTCGGGCAGCTCGGCGAGCTTCTCGAGGCCGGCGGCCATGCCCTCGATGCGCCCAGGCGTGAGCAGCAGGCGATCGAGCAGCCCCTCGGACGTGCCCGCGACTCGCGCCGCTTCCATGTCGGCGGTGTTCGCCTCAAGTACCTCGTCGGCGCGCTCGCGCAGCGCACTCGCCATGGCGCGTACCGCCGCACATCGCACCTCATCGGAAGCAAACCCCAAGGCCCGCGAGGCCTCCTTGGCCCCCCGCGCCAGATCTTCAACATATGCAGAGATATCGCTCATGGTGACTCCTCAAATGTGTAATTCTGCACCCGTCCCCTAATTGCACATCGCTTACGCGAAAACGATGAGGTTGTCGCGGTGGATGGCGGGCTTGTTGGCGAGGGCGGCGAGCAGATGGTTGCCCGCGATGTCCTCTTGGCGGCGGCCGCACGCAAGCTCAAGCTCGTCTCGACCCGCCTCGGCGATGCCGCGGGCCACGACAAAACCATTCGCGTCCCGCACATCCAGCACGTCGCCGGCGGCAAACACACCCTCGACATGCGTGATACCCACCGGCAGCAGCGAGCTGCCGCAGTCGACCAGCGCAGCTGCGGCACCGCCGTCCACTGTCACGGAGCCATGGGCGCTGTCCCCCAGCGCGATCCACAACTTGCGCGGCGCAATCTCAAGGCGCCCCGCAGGCGGCACAAACCTCGTGCCCACCTGCTCGCCTGCGGCCAAGCGCACCAGCGGGCGCTCCTCAGCACCCGAGCAGATCACGCTATCGATGCCCGCCGTCATGAGGATGCGGCTGGCCCTGATCTTCGTGATCATGCCGCCTGTCCCCACCGAAGTGGTGGAATCACCCGCGGAACCGATGATCGTCGCGTCGATCTTGTCCACGCGCGGGATAAACTCGGCACTGGGGTCGAGCGATGGGTTGGCGGTGTAGAGGCCGTCGATGTCGGAGAGCGTGACGCAGAGGTCGGCGGAGACCAGACAGCTCACGAGCGCGGCGAGCGTATCGTTGTCGCCGAACTTGATCTCGTCGACGGCGGTGGTGTCGTTCTCGTTCACGACGGGCACCACGCCCAGCTCGACCAAGCGCATGAGCGCGTCACGAGCGTGCAAATACGAGGTGCGACGGGCGGTATCGCTACGGGTGAGCAGCACGAGCGACGTGAGAAGCCCAGCGGAGCGGAACTCCTCGTCGTAGACGGCGGACAGCACGCACTGGCCCACCGAGGCGCAGGCCTGCAGGCTCGGCATGTCGGTGGGGCGCGAAGAGAAGCCCAGCAGCGGGGCGCCGCACGCGATGGCACCCGAGCTCACCACCACGAGGCTCCAGCCGGCCTCCCGCAAGTCGCGAGCCTGCGCCGCCAAGGCGGCGATGAAATCGCGTCGCAGCTCGCCCTGCTCGACCAGCGTGGACGAACCGATTTTGACTACCATGATCTTGCGCTCTGCCATTACCTTGCCTTCCACGGGAGAACGGACGACGTGGCGGCCATGCGCTCGCGCACGAGCTCGTCGCGCGCGGCGGCCAAGCCCGCCTCCATGCCCACCACATACGATTGCGGATACATAAAGCGCTTGTAGGCGCCGTCGAGCGAAGCGAGGGCGCACGAGCACCGGGCGCGGGCGAGTTCGATGTCCTCGCGCGGTGCCACGGCGGCGCCCGCACGGACCTGAGGCTCGAGCAGCTCTCGATAGGAGAACTCCGAAACGTCCGTCACGAGCGCAGCGTCGTTCACCGCGACCAGCGTGTGTCCGCGGCCCGAGCCCTCGCCAAGCATATGGTCGGGGTCGTATATCATGTCGCACACCGGGGCGCCCGCCGCGTCCATGTAGCGACGCACCTGCTGCACGCCGGGAATGGTGCGCTTGAACGGCTGCTCGGAGAACTTCATCACGGGCGTCCAGGGAGCGTCCGCGCAATCGCGGCGAGCCGACAGCTTATACACACACCCCAGCGCGGGCTGGTCGTAGCAGGTGGCGAGCTTAGTGCCCACGCCGAAGGCGTCCACGGGCGCGCCCTGATTGAACAGCGACGTGATGGTGTGCTCGTCGAGGTCGTTGGAGACCACGATCTTGACGTAATCCAGACCCGCCTCATCAAAACGCCTGCGCGCGTACGCCGACAGCTTGGCCAAGTCGCCGGAATCGATGCGAATGCCCGAGAGACGCTCGCCGGCGGCCTCCATCTCCCGGGCGACGGTGATGGCGTTCTCCACGCCCTCGCGCACGTCGTAGGTGTCAACCAGCAGCGTGCAGTTTTTAGGCGAGCTCTTGGCGAACGCACGGAACGCCTCGAGTTCGGTGGGAAAACTCAGCACCCAGCTATGCGCATGCGTGCCCGAGACGGGAATGCCATATCGACGCCCGGCAAGGATGTTCGACGTCGAGGAGCACCCGGCAACGTAGCTCGCGCGCGCCACGGCAACGCCGCCGTCGGGGCCCTGGGCACGACGGAGCCCGAATTCGGCGACTGGGCGGCCCTGGGCGGCCTGGACCACGCGGGCGGTCTTGGTCGCCACGAGCGTCTGGAAGCCGATGATGTTGAGCAAGGCGGTCTCGAGCAGCTGGCAGTCGAGCATGGGGCCGCTCACGCGGACCATCGGCTCGCGCGCGAACACGAGTTCGCCCTCGGGGATGGCGTCGATGTCCACACGCGGGCGGAAATCGGCCAGGAACTTCAGGAACGAGGGGCTAAACAAGCGGCCACCGCCCGGCGCTTCGAGCTCGGCGAGATAGGCGATGTCCTCGTCGGTGTACGCGAAATGTTCGACGAACTCACCGAGCTCGGCGGTGCCGCACATGACGGCAAACGAGCTTCCAAACGGGGCCTCGCGGAAAAACGCCGTGAAGCACCCCTGTTCCTCGAGCTTGCCGTGCTCCATAAGCCCTTGGGCCATCGTGAGCTCGTACAGATCGGTGTTCATGGACACGTCGGTTGGACGCGTGATATCGGTCAGCGCCATGCGAAGACTCCTTCCCTACGCCTTGGCTGGGCATGCACCGTGGTAACGCGTGCGCTTAGCGCGTGCGGCAAGTCGAGACGGATGCGCCGATGTGCAATTTTGCACCCGTCCCCACATTGCACACGAGGGTTAGCGGGTGGCGGTGTAGATGGCAAACGCCACGACGGCGATGAGGGCGATTGCGATGATAATCTTCTGCGCGGCGGGCATGGTGGGGATGCCGTCGTCGTCAATGGCGCTGGAGGTCACCATGCGCTCGCCGAAGGTCTTTTCCCGAGACGCCGCGGCGGCAACGGGGGCAGGCTCGGGTGCGGCGGCAGCGGCGTGCCCCGAGCTGCTAGCCTGCCTCTGCTGAGCAGCGCGCTCGGCCAAGATCTCGGCGTCGACCTGCGCCTGCTCGGCGCGCAGGGCCTCGAGCTCCTCGCGCTCGATGCGGGCACGCTCCTCCTCGGCTCGGCGAGCCTTCTCGGCGCGTAGGGCCTCGAGCTCCTCGCGCTCGTCATCGGTCAGCGGGGTTGCGTGTGAATCACCCATGACGAAACCCTTCTCATACGTGCAAGGCGGCAGACGCTGCAGCCGCCCATATATACATACAGATGGAATGGAGTATACCCGTTCCCAACGCCCCATCTCACGGCGTTCACCGAGGGCGACCGCACGCCTCGATGCGCATGCCCCGCGCACGGCACACCATGACGCCGCGAGGTATTACCGCATCTCGAGGCCCGTGTGGTCAAAAGACGCCGACCGCACAACACCCGTGGTGTCGAACGCGGGGGTGAAGCTCTCGTCCACCGCACCGCCTTCCTGCCAAAACATCGTGGTAAAGCCGAGGTCGTCGGCATGGTCGAGCACGCGCTCGTACTCGTCGTCGGTCACCGCGCGAGCGAGCTCGCCGCCCGCCGCCCGCATGCGCTCGTTGGGCGTGTATTGGTTCATGACCGAGATGGGTACGTCTCCGGCGATATCCCAGATGGCGTCGAGGACGTCGCACGAATCGTCCGTGTGCCCGGGAAGCACCAGGTGGCGCACGATCACGCCGCGCTTCATCAGGCCGTCGTCCGCAAGCAGTTCGCCGCCGTGCCGCTCGACCTCCCGGCACATCTGAGCGAGCGCGCGGGCGGCCACAGCCGGGTAGTCGGCAACATGGGACAGCGAGCGGGCGAGAGAGGCGTCGGCGTACTTGTAGTCTACGAGCCAGACGTCCACGAGGTCCCCGAGCTCGGCCACGGCGCGCTCGCGCTCGTACCCGCTCGTGTTGTAGACGATGGGGATCGACAGCCCGCGCTCCCGGGCGGCGCGAATCGCCTCCGGCAAAAGGTGCGCATAGTGCGTCGCGGTCACCAGGTTGATGTTGTGGGCTCCCTGCGCCTGCAGCTCGAGCATGATCTCCACCAGGCGCGCAGGTTCGATCTCGACGCCGAACCCTCCCGTCGAGATCTCATGGTTTTGGCAATATACGCACTTGAGCGGGCATGCCGAGAAAAAGATCGTGCCCGACCCGGCCTCGCCCGAGATGGGCGGCTCCTCCCAAAAATGCAACGCGGCGCGGGCAACCTTAAGCGAGCCGGCAGCCCCGCACACGCCGCGCGCGCCCGAGGCGCGATTCGCACCGCACCGGCGCGGGCACAGCTCGCAATGGTCGAGCGAAGCGGGTTCAAGCAGTTTTGCCATAGCAGGCGCCCCTCCAATGTGCAATTTGGGGACGGGTGCAAAATTGCACATCGTGCCCAAGCACGGCAGACGGCAGAGTCGAGCGATATGAAAAAAGCGAACACCTTCGCGATGTAAGGTGTTCGCCTAGTTATCCTGTGGTGGAGACGAAGGGGATCGAACCCTCGACCTCCTCGATGCGACCGAGGCGCTCTCCCAGCTGAGCTACGTCCCCAGGACAAGTGAACATTTTAGCAACCGTGCGCGCAATGTCAACGTCAAAGTTGGCAAGTTTTTGCACGGCCAACATCGGTCAGGAAACCGCCCGCCCACAAGGCCGCGCGCCCACGCACCACACGCACGCCCCGCATGAGGCGGCGCGCCGTCACGGGACAGCCCGCGAAATCGCGGCATGAAAAACCGCCCCCCACTTCACGAAAATGAACCCACCTCTGCAAGGTGGGTGCCCTCATCGCGCGGTTCCAGCTTCCTTAACAACGAAGGATTCCTGTACTTTGCTCGACTTCTCGGGCTCCCTAAATAAACGCGACGGTTCACCCAGTTGCTCCGCGGGGGGCGGAACACCTCCATCTTACGGCACTCGAATTCCGATACCAGTCTTGACTTAGAAAAGATGTTGTCGGACGATTGTGTGCAGGCCGCGCATCTGCGGCTTTCTTTGTTTTGATTGAAGGCAGAGGCCTCGCCTACTGCGATACTTAAGCAATCGACCAGATCATATTCACCGGGAGGCGCCACATGAGGCTCACCATCGAAACCATGACCTATGGACCCGACGGCCTCGCCCGCACCGACGAAGGCAAGGCGGTCTTCGTCTCCGGCGGGCTTGTCGGCGACACGGTGGAGGCCCGCATCACCGAGGACGGCTCGTCCTTCTCGCGCGCCATGGTGGAGGAGGTCGTGGAGCCCTCTCCGCATCGCGTGCAGGCGCCCTGCCCATTCATCAGCATCTGCGGAGGCTGCCCCTGGGGCGGGCTCTCATATGACGCTCAGCTCGCCGCCAAGGAGGAGAACCTCCGCTCGTCTCTCATCCGCATCGGCAAGTTCAGCGCCGAGGAGACCTCCGAGCTCATGCGGCCCATCCGCCACGCAAAGGACGCCTGGGGCTACCGCAACAAGATCGAGCTCGCCCCGGTGCGCGACGGCGGCAAATTCCGCCTCGGCATGCACGGGCGCGACGCCAGCCAGGTCATCAAGGTCGATTCCTGCCCCCTCTTCGAGAAGAAGCACGCCAAGGCCGTGAAGGCCGTCGCCGGAGCGCTCGGCTTCCTCGGAAACTCGCGCGACCTCGAGCTCGAGCGCGTCGGCATTCGCTCGAGCCGCCACACCGGCGCCCTGGAAGTCGCCCTCTGGACGCCGACGGGCGCCTTCCCGCGCGTGCAGGTCTCCCGCGTTCTCGGCGATGCGGTCCGCGCGACGAGCGTCGTTCGCGTGATGTCCAAGGGAGAAAAACGCGCCCGCAAGGTCGCGGGGGTGGAGGCCCTCTCCGGTGAGGGCTCGTGGACCGAGAAAATCGGAGACGAGACCATGCGACTGTCCGCGCCGTCCTTCTTCCAGGTGAACACCCGTGCCGCGGAGATTCTCATCGACCTCGTGATGGAGGCGCTCGACCCCCAGCCCGATGAGTTCGGCATCGACCTGTACTGCGGCGCCGGCACGTTCACCCTGCCGCTCGCGCGCCGGTGTGACTTCGTCTCCGCCGTCGAGTCGTACGGACCGGCCGTGCGCGACCTTCGACGCAACCTCGACATCGCCAACCTCACCAACGTCGACGTCATCGGCGGAGACGCCGTGCGCGAATTCCCCGATGAGGACGCCGACGTGCTCGTGGTGGACCCGCCGCGCGCCGGCCTCGCCCCCGAGGCGATCGAGCTCATCGCAAGCACCAGCGCCCGCGACGTCGCCTACGTCTCCTGCGATCCCGCCACGCTCGCCCGCGACCTGCGCCGCTTTGTGGAGGAGGGCACGTTCAAGCCCGTCTGGCTCACCCCCGTCGACCTGTTCCCCCAGACATTCCACTGCGAGACGGTGTGCCGCCTGACCCGAGTTCGGGACTAACCGACGCGGCATCCGCCCCATTCGCCCCCGCGCCATCCAGGACAAACGGCGCGGGGGCGCTCGGCCAAAGGCAGTCGACACCGGGCAATTCGAACCTATCCCCAATTGCTCGATACGCACGGACGAGAATCGGGTATAACCTCGGCATCGCTGCATCCAACTGAGAGGAACCGCCATGCCAGGAGTTGCCGTACTCGCCGCAGATGGTTTTGAGACCATCGAATGCCTGACCGTCGTCGATGTGCTCAGAAGAGGCGGCGTCCACGCGGCACTCGTCTCGACCATGGACACGCGCGACGTCGTGACCTCCCAGCAAATCCCCGTGACCTGCGACGTCACGCTCGACGAGGTCGACTTCTCTGAATATGACTACATCGTGCTCCCCGGCGGCCTGCCGGGGGCAACCAACCTGCGTGCCGACGAACGCGTCTGCGAGCTCGTGCGCGAGTTCGCCGCGACCAAGCACGTCGCCGCCATCTGCGCCGCCCCGTTCATCCTGGCCGAGCTCGGCGTGCTCGAGGGCCACACCGCGACGTGCTTCCCCGGGTTCGATGAGTGCTTCCCCGAAGGCTGCCATGCCGGCGAGCGCACCGTGGTGGTGAGCGGCAACATCATCACCGCCTCGGGCATGGGGCAGGCCCTTCCCTTCGCCCTGGCCATCCTGAATGACATCGCCGGCGAGGTCGCCGTCGAGAAAGTGAAGGACGGCATCCAGCTGTGATTCTCGCATCCCAATCACCCCGACGCATCGAGCTCATACGCGACGCCGGCTTTGACGTGCGCGTGATCCCCGCGGACATCGATGAGACCGCCCTCCCCGACGAAGGCCCCTTCGAGCTCGTCGAGCGCCTCGCCCGCGCAAAGGCCCTAGCCGTGGCGCGCGAGCATGCATCGGGCGACGAACCCGTCCTCGCCGCCGACACCATCGTGGCGCTTGACGGCGAGCTGCTCGGCAAGCCGACAAACGAGCTCGATGCCAAACGGATGCTGCGAGCCCTGTCGGGCGCGACGCACCAGGTCGCCACCGGCGTCTGCATCGTGCGGGGCGCGTCCGCCCACTCGTTCGTCGACATCTCCGACGTCACGTTTTACGAGCTCACAGACGAGGAAATCGACGCGTACGTCGCTTCGGGAGAGCCCATGGACAAAGCGGGGGCCTATGGAATCCAAGGACGCCATGGCCGCATGCTCGTCAAAAAGATCGACGGCGATTTCTACAACGTCATGGGCCTGCCGATAGCCAAGGTCACGAGGGCCCTCGCAGGTCGTTAAAAGCGACGCGCGCGCCCAGGCGCACTCGAAAGGAACTGCCATGTCCCACCTGACACCCATCCCCATCACGGAGGTATCCGGGTTCAAGTTCGGCCACTACACCGATCGCGCCGGGGGCACCGGCTGCACGGTCATCGTCGCGCCGGGCGGTGCCGTGGGCGGCGTCGACGTGCGCGGCGCGGCGCCCGCATCCCGCGAGACGGACCTCCTCAAACCGGAAAACACCGTGGATGCCGTCCACGCCGTCGTGCTGAGCGGCGGGTCGGCGTTTGGCCTCGAGGCGGCATCGGGCGCGGCGACGGAGCTCGAAAAGCATGGCATCGGCCTCGATGTGGGTGTGGGCCGCGTCCCCATCGTCTGCTCCAGCTGCCTGTTCGACCTCGCTTTTGGGCGCTCCGATGCGCGGCCCACGAGCTTTGACGGGGCCATGGCCGTCCGCGAGGCGCTCATCACGCCATCGTCCCTGCCCCTTGCCGAGGGTTGCGTCGGGGCTGGAACGGGGGCGACCGTGGGCAAGCTCGCGGGACCCGCTCAATCCATGAAATCGGGGCTTGGGGCACGCGCGTTTCAGCTGGGGCCCCTGCAGATGGGCGCCGTCGCCGCCGTCAACGCCGTGGGCAACGTCATGGACCCGGCAACGCATCTCCCGCTTGCAGGCATGCGCGCCAGCTCGGAGGGCATGGAGATCCTCGACATGGAGGAGGCTATGCTCGAGATGGCGAGCAACCTGACCATGCCCCTCGACCGAACCAACACCACGATTTCCTGCATCGTCACGAACGCCCGCCTCACCAAGGCTCAGGCGACCAAGATCGCCCAGATGGCGGCCGACGCCTACGCCCACACGATTCGTCCCACGCACACCAGCAACGACGGCGACACCATCTACGTCCTCGCCAGCGGCGAGCTGCCGCAAGAGGCAAGCGACACGCTGCCCATCGACCTGCTGGGGCTGGTGGCCACCCGCGCCCTGGAATCCGCGATCGTCGCCGGCTGCACACAGGCCGAATCGCTGCACGGGCTGCCCGCCCATCGCGACCTTCCGCCTCGCTAAGCAACCACCCAGCGCATCACGCCCAAAAGAACCGGCGTGTCCATTGCCGTGCGGTGGGCGCGCCGGTTCCGCTATCCTTGTATACGTTATAGCAACCCCCTCACGCACAAGAGGCGAACCATGTCCGATTGCACACCCTGCCCCTCCAGCGAACCCCCGCATACCAAGCGAGGCATCAACCTGCTCGGCCTCATCGCGCTCGTCATCAGCTCCTCCATCGGCTCCGGCGTGTTCGCGCTTTCCACCGACATCTCCGCCGCTGCCGCCCCCGGGCCCGCGCTCATAGCTTGGCTCATCACCGGCATCGGCTTCATGGGGCTCGCCACGACCTTCGGGCGTCTCTCGATTGTCCAGCCCGAGCTCGACGGCATCGTCGCCTATGCGCGCGCGGGCTTCGGGCCGTTCGTTGGCTTCGTATCGGGCTGGGGGTACTGGCTGTCGATCTGGATCGGCAATGTCGCCTTCGGCGTCATGCTCGTGACCGCCATCGGCTATTTCTACCCGCCGTTCGCCGGCGAGCTCACCGTTCCCGGCGTGGTGTTCATCTCCCTGCTCAACTGGCTCATCGTCGCCCTCGTCAACCGCGGCGTGGAGGAGGCCAGCGCGCTCAACGCCATCGTCATGATGTGCAAGCTCGTTCCCATCTTCGCCTTCATCCTCGCCATGCTGTTCGTGTTCAGCTTCGACGTGTTCTCGGCGGATTTTTGGGGCACGCTCGCCAACAACCTGTACGGCGCCTCATTTAAGAACGTCAACGGGACCGTCATCGGTGCGCCCGGATTCATCCCCACGCAAATCATCAATTGCTTCATGGTCATGATGTGGGTCTTCGTGGGCATGGAGGGCGCGAGCGTGCTGGGCCACCGCGCCGAGCGCAAGTCCGACGTGAGCCGTGCGACCATCCTCGGCTGCACGGCCCTGCTCATCATCTATGTCGCAGCCTCGATCCTCCCCTATGGTTTCCTCACGCGCGAGGAGCTCATGACGCTCGGGTCGCCGTCGATGCCCTACATCTTCGAGAAGGTCGTTGGCCCTTGGGGCGGAGCCTTCATCTCGGGAGGGCTCATCATCTCCATCTTCGGGGCCTGGCTCTCCTACACCATCCTCGCCTCCGAGGCCATGTGCGGCATGGCGCAGATGAAGCTGCTGCCGAGCATGTTCTCCCATCTCAACACCTACAGCGCCCCCACCGCGTGCCTCATCACCACGGGAGCGATGATCCAAATCCTGTCGATCGTGATGCTGTTCTCGGAGAAGGCCTACCAGTTCGCCTATTCGCTATGCACGGCATCGATTGTCGTCAGCTGGACGCTTGCCGCCGCCTACATGCTCAAGCTCGGGATCGAGCAGCGTCGCGGGCGTACCGCCGGCACGCGCGAGGTACGTCCGGACACCGATGACCACGCAGGTGGCTGCGTCCGTGGCACCGACATCGCCCTGTCAGCGTTCACCGTCGTGTTCCTCGTGGTCGCGGTCGTCCTCTCCGGCATCGAGCAGCTCATGCTCTGCTGCATCGCCTATGTGCCGGGCATCGTGTTCTACCTCATGGCCCGACGCGAACAGGGTGAGCGCGGGCTTTCCCGTGGGGAGAAGGTCCTCGCAATCGCGATCGTCGCCGTCGCGGCGTTCATGCTCGCAAACATCGTCGCGGACCTGATTCTTGTAATTTAAGCCCAAGAGGGCCCTCGAGCTATTCCCCTCGACACACTCCCCCTTGAAATCGGCTAGGATTAACATGTCTTTAGCGCCGATACACAAGGCGCACATCGCTCACCATGGGAGGCAACCAATGAGCATTCTTTCCAAGATCACCAGCGTGTTCCACAGCACTGAGAACACCGAGGCCCCCGCGCCCGCAATCTTCGCCACGCGCGGCGACACCGTATACGCCCCCATCTCCGGCATGCTCGTAAGCCAGAAGGAGATCAACGATGAGGTCATCGCCGAGGGCCTGCTCGGCCAGGGCTACGGCATCTTACCCGTGGGCAACGTCGTGTATGCGCCCGCCAACGGCCGTATCGACGCCGTCACCGTGACCAACCACGCCATCGGCCTGCTTTCCGACGGCGGGGCGAAGATCATCGTTCACATCGGACTGGAAACCGTCAACATGGACGGCAAGGGCTTCACGCGTTACGTGGAGGCGGGCGACATCGTGGTCGCCGGCCAGCCCATCCTGTCCTTCGACGACGAGACGATCAAGGCGGCCGGGTGCGACGACATCGTCACGTGCGTCGTAAGCAACTCCGCCGAGCTCGAGTCCGTCGACATGGTGGGGTCCTCCAACACGCTGCTTGGCGGCCGCCCCCTCGTGAAGGTCGGCGACGCCCTCATGGTCGTGAAGTAGCGCGGCTGGCTCAACTCATCGCGTCCGCTCCAACTCGCAAACAGCCCGGAAGGCCAGAAGGTCCTCCGGGCTGTTTTCATGTGCAGCGATGCGGTGGAAGGCCAGCAGGTACGGACTGAAGAGCCGAAGGGAGAGGAAGAGATCATAAGAATGGGGCCTCACTCGGAGGCCCCATCGTGTTTAGGAGTAGAAGTCCCTTTGCACATCCATAGCGCAATCAAGGCAGAGACGCTTATGTGCGGTTGACCATGTGTCTAGGTAATCTGATCCAGAATCACCAGTCTGAAATATAAACTCACCCATATCAATGAAGGGGTCGAAGGCCTTTCCGCACTCCTCGCAATCAAGCTCGATGACCCCATCTTCCTCTGACTCTATGACGTCTTTAGCACAGTCAAAGCACAGCTTTTCTTTGAAGCCATCGTAGTCGAAGCTCGGATACTCGCTGTTGAACTCCTCTCGGACTGCCGAGGGAGAAAACGCCGTGTCGCATCTATAGCACCTTGCCATTTCGAACTCCTATCGTTTGACGGCAGGACACTCTCCATTATTCCCAGAACTCTCTCTCAGACAATGCGATGAACACCCCTATCGGCGGGCGGCGGGCAACGCAGATTCCTTTCTTGTGACCTCCCCCGACAATGCGGTGAAAAACGGCATTTCACGGGAGGTGACGCGCATGGAACGACCAAAGCTGACGCAGGAGCTCGTGGACCAGGCGATCGCACTGAAGGCGGACGGCCTGTCCAACGGCGACATCATCTGCGCGCTGGGCATCCACGAATCAACGTTCTACCACTGGATCGGCGACCCCAAGAACAGGCTACAGCGCGAGTTAAGCGAGGGACTAAAAAAGGAGGAGGCTGCGTTCAAGCAGACGCTGCTCACCACGATCCGCGCCGCCGCGCTGGCGCGCAACCAGTACTGGACCGCAGCGGCGTGGCTTCTGGAGCGCAAGTACCCCGACGAGTACGGCAAGGCCGAGCGCCGGCGCGACGAGAGGCTCGTTCGTATCGCTCGCCATCGTGCTCGTGATGCTCGCCAACCCGGGCGCGAACGCCGTGGTGGTGCGCCGGTTCTCCAACGCGCTGCGCGACTCGGTCTTCCAGCAGATGACGTGGGCGATCGCGGCGCTGGGGCTGGAGAGGTGGTTCCGCGCGCGCATCTCCCCCATGGAGCTCACCTACGTGCCAACGGGGCTGCGCATCGTGTTCCGCGGCGCGGCTGGCCGTGCGAGATGGGGCTAGAAAGGTCGACCCCACCTGGAGGACGGGGTCGAGGTGCGGCGAATGACGCGAAGTTGGGTGGTGTTGAGTGCTCTGGAGACTGAAGGTTCTCGGCAGCCGTCGCCTACGCAGCGCTATCGAGGATCTCGCGCTGGGTGGCGAGGCAATCCCGAAGAGCGTTGAGATCCTGCGGCTTCCTCTCGAACAGCTGGAGTATGGGGCTGGCGGTCTTCATGCCGTTGGCCCTGGCCAGGCGCGTGGTATAGTCGCTCACCGATTTGACGAGCGACTTGAACTGGTCGCCCTCGACCTCGACCGTGAAGCCCCGTTCAGAGTCCGCGAGCGCGTCGATAGCGACCTCAAGCGCGTCGATCTTTTCAACGGACAGGCTCTCGTCGCCGAGACACGCGAGGTACTCGCCAAACGCATCGTTGAACGCCGCCATCCGCGCCTCGTACTCCTCGCGCTCCCGCTTGCCCCTGATGTGCTTGATCACTCCGTAGGCGGCACCGCCCACGACGGCTACACCCGCCGCCGCTGCAACCCCAATCGCTGCCCTGGGATTCTCCTTGACGAGCCCGATCGCCTGCCGTACGAGCTGCTTTGCCTGGCTGGCGTCATTCTGGACGTCAGCAACCTTAAGGTGCTTGACGATATGACCTGCCCCGTCTCGGATGACTCCTCCGAACTGCCGGTACTCACCCCGAGCTATACCCGCCTCGATAGCGGGCGGGATCTCGAACGCGACCTGTTGAATCATTGCCATCACCCTTTCTATGCGCAAGCATGTTCATGATAACCCCCTCTCTACCTATACTGGGGCCAGGACGAGATAGGAGATGTCATGGACAATGTCAGAGGCGCGCGCGAGATGCTGCACGAGTTCGCGATGAAATGGATCCCACGGTTTGAGGACTGGAGATACAACCAGCTGTTCGAGACGATGGAGTTTTCGGACAACTGCCGGGCGCTGGGTTTCGAGATGGACGGCGGTCAGGCGTTCACCGATGCGTTCCCAGGCTGCTTCCGGGACCCCGTCGCCACCGAGGCGGCCATCGCGTGCTGCGAAGACGCAGGGCTGCTCGGGTCGGGGCTGTTCTCGGGGTGGCGCTACTACAACCACTGGAACGCCTTCAGGGGCTTCGAGCCGGAGGAGCGAGCCTGGTTCGGGGTGGTCCTGCGCCGACTCGCAGAGCTCTCGGCATAAGACGCCGCACGGTAGCCGCGAGCTCCATCGCCCCCGCGCGCACGGACAGACGCAGACGACGCGGGCGATCCCGATGGCTTCGCCCGCCCC
>ERZ838839.62-NODE-62-length-133888-cov-7.794669_pt1 | contig 133888 bp, 112 predicted proteins | sample MGYA00519909_ERZ838839 | MGnify/ENA primary metagenome ERZ838839 (study PRJEB31850, sample SAMEA3708843) | human gut metagenome | biome: human gut; feature: human-associated habitat; material: faeces | place: China | collected 2014 ...
CACGATAGAGCTACAAGGGGAGGGGCTCCCAATGTTCAACTCATATCGTCTGTTGCCGCATCTGCCCGGAGTCATCAGGTTCGAGTTCGGGCTGTTTTGAGTTGGGCGACCGACAGGGAAGGAGAGGGGGTGTCTGCATGATTGAAGTGAATAACGCGTCCGTCGCCTATGATGGGGTGACGGTGTTGCGTGGGTGCTCGATCGCGGTGTCTCAGGGTGAGCTCGTGGCGCTTGTGGGCGACAACGGTTGCGGCAAGTCCACGCTTGGCCGCGTGATGTGCGCTTCTCAGCTGGTTGACGAAGGGGGCGTGATCGTTGATGGCCACGATCCTTCCGTCAGCGAACTGGAGCGCTTGCGCGTGCGCTCGCTCGTGGGTCGGGTGTCCCAAGACCCTGCGGATCAGATTGTGTCGTCGGTGGTGTACGACGAGGTGGCGTTCGGTCCTCGCAATCTGGGGCTTTCCGAAGATGAGGTGGATGTTCGCGTCGCATATGCGCTCGAGGCCGTAGGGATGCCGGGCATGAGGGATGCCCTGTGCGCTGAATGCTCCGGCGGTGAGCTGCAGCGCATCGTGTTTGCGGGGATTCTCGCCATGCGTCCTCGGTATATGGTCCTCGATGAGGTCACGGCGCAGCTCGATCCGGCGGCGCGCGCCTCGATGCGCGCGCTTATGCGCGATCTTGTCGATGAGCACCGCATCGGCATCGTCCTCATTACGCACGACCCGTTAGAAGTCGACCTGGCAGATCGCATCGTCACGCTCGACGGCGTCGCTGGCGCGGACGTCGCTCGCAGCTCCGGTGGCCCAGATGGCGCCTGTCGGGTTGACGTGTACTCCGGGGCGGACGTTGACGTTCTCGACGCGCCTGCCGTGGGCGGGCCGAAGCAGGGCACGTGCGTCCTTGAGCTTGCAGACGTCTCGATTGTCCGTGGCGACCGCGCAGTGCTCTTTGGTGTCTCTCTGCGGCTTTTTGCCGGTGACGCCGTGCTGCTCACGGGGCCGTCGGGTGCGGGCAAGTCCACCTGCGCGGCCATCGCCGCGGGGTTGCTCGAGCCCGATGGGGGCACGGTCTCGTGGTGCGACACGCCTGGTATGCGCCCGGTCGGTTTCGCGTTGCAGCAGCCCGAGTCGCAGTTCTTCCTCGACACCGTGTTTGACGAGATCGCGTATGCCCCTCGTAACAGCGGACTCGATGAACAGGAGGTCGCCGAGGCCGTGCGGTGGGCATCCTCGGTGGTGGGGCTCAGCCCGGAGCTCTTCGAGCGGTCGCCCTTCGAACTCTCGGGCGGGCAGGCCCGCCGCGTCGCCCTCGCATCCATCGTGTCCATGCGCGCCGCGGCATACGTCTTCGATGAGCCTACGGCGGCCCTCGACGCACGCGGCAGGAGCGATGTCCATGCGCTGGTGCGCCGGCTCGCCGCGTGCGGCTGTGCCGTGCTGGTCATCAGCCATGATGTCGATGAGTGGCGCGCCGTCGTGTCGCGCGAGGTGACGCTGCACGACGGTACACTGGTCGAGGTCGGGCAGCGAGCGAGCGCCGCGCCGGTCGCCGCCGACGGCCCCGCTCGAGAGCTGAGGCCCCATAAGGCCGGTGACGGGCTTGACGCCGCTCGCCCCGACCATGCTCCCAACCATGAGCCCCAAGCGCCCAGAACGGCCTCTGGAGGCCCCCTGCGCTATATCCCCGCAACGCCGCTTGCACGCATCGATGCGCGCGTGAAGATTGTCACGCTCATGGTCGCAACCATCGGCGTGCTCTCCGCGTCGTCGGCACCCGTGCTCGGCTGTTGGTTTGCGGTGTTGGGCGCGTGCTTCATGGGTTCGGGCATGCGTGCCGGGACCGTCGCCAGCGGGCTGCGACCCGTGGCGGTAATCTTGGCGTTCACGCTCGTCGCTAACGCCGTGTCCTGCACGGGCCCCGCCGGTGGCGGTGTCGCCGCGCCGTCGTTTGACGCCGCGGGCGCCTTGAGGGGGCTTGTCGCCGTCGCCCGTATCGTGGTGTTGGTGGGCCTGTCGATTTCGGTTGCCGTCTCCACCACATCGACCGAGGTGAGCGACGCGTGCGTTCGCCTCTTGCGGCCCCTTGGCCGCTTTGGCGTCCCCGTTGGCGCCTTGGGCACGGTGCTGGCCGTGGCGCTCAGGTTCATCCCCCTCGTGACGGATGAGCTGTATCGCATCCGCCTGGCCCAGCGCGCCCGCGGGGCGACCTTCGATGAAGGGTCGCTCTTCGAGCGAATCGGGGTGTGGGCGTCCGTGCTCACGCCGCTGATGATCGGGCTGTTCCGCCGTGCCGACCGGCTGGCCGAGGCAATGTCCGGCCGATGCTACGACGCGGCCTCGGCGGGTCGACCGCCGGCGCCCCGGACGCTGCGCGTGCGGGACTGGGTCGCCCTCGTCGGCTCCTTCGCCGTCATGACGGCGATCTGCGTCCTGGGCATCCTGTAGGGCGCCTCGCCGTGTGGGCGGGCGCGTCCGCGCGTCTTTGATAGCATGGACACCGTTGGCGAGGTATCGAGAAGAAAGGCTCATGTCGTGAGTCCCACCAGCAGCAACCAAGGGATCGATCAAGGCGACGTCCTCGACGGGACGCTTGTATTTCGATTGGGGTATGACGGAGCCGCGTTTTCGGGTTTCGCGGAGCAGCCGGGCCTGCGTACGGTGGCGGGGGAGGTTCGGTGTGCGCTCGAGACGTTCCTGCGCCGCCCTGTCGACCTGACGTGCGCCGGGCGTACCGATGCGGGCGTCCACGCGATCTCGCAGTACGTGAGCATCCCTGCGCACCAGGAGGAGCTCGGAATCGAGCGACGCCGCTGGATGCGCGCGATGGTCGCGCTGCTGCCCGAGGACATCAACCTGGTCGAGGTGTATCACGCCGCCCCGGGCTTCTCCGCTCGGTTCGACGCCCATGCGCGCACGTACACGTACCGCATCGCCACGGGCGACGCGCCGCCGCTTCTCACGCGCGGTGTGACCTGGTGGCATCGGTTCCCGCTGGACGTCGACGCCATGGACCGCGCCGCTCAGCTGCTCGTGGGCGAGCACGACTTCAAGAGCTTCTGCAAGATGGCTTCCGCCGTGGGCAAGCCAACCTGCCGCAACGTGATTACTGTGTCGTTTGCCGCGGGCAGCGCGTTGGGGGAGGAGCACATCGCCTTCACCATCAAGGGCAACGCGTTTTTGCATTCCATGGTCCGTACGATCGTGGGGACGCTGGTGGAGGTCGGAGCGGGGAGGCGCAGCCCGGAATGGGTGGCGGAGGTGCTCGAGGCCTGCGATCGCCGTGCCGCCGGGCCGACCGCGCCGGCGCGCGGATTGTGCTTCATGGATGTCGACTACGACGAAGGCGTGCTCAACGTTTGCCCGTAGTCGGCTGCTATGCATCGAATGGGTAATTATTGCTCATTCTATGCAATAATGTTTCAATTGAATGGCATTCGGAAAGCCCGCCTGCGCATGTATCCGCAGGCGGTATGCTTCATGCGGACACATCAGAAGAGGGGCGGTGGAGGTCATGGCGAAAAAACGCAACGGACGCCAAGATGCCATACGGGATATCGTGCGGACCGAGGACGTGCGCACGCAGCGCATCCTCGTCGATGAGCTCAAGGCCCGCGGGTTTGACTGCACGCAGGCGACGGTCTCGCGCGATATCGCCGACATGGGTCTGCGCAAGCTCCCCGAGGGCATGTACGTGCTCGCCGAGGATCTGCACCTGCAGCGCATGGTGTCGGAGCTCGTCATCGGCGTCCAGCGCACGGAGAACCTCGTGATCGTGAAGGCGCAGCCCGGTACCGCCCTGGGCATCGCCGCGGCCATCGACGCCGCCGAGCTCCCCGACGTCTTGGGTTCCCTCGCCGGTAACGACACCATCCTCGTCATCACGCAGACGCCCGACGACGGTGAGCGTTTCGAGGCGATGATTCTCAAGTTGAGGAGCGTGCGCAAGTGAGCCCGATGATCGTGCACGGCATCCTGTTCTCCCTGTTGGTGTTGCTGCCGTGTGTGCTCGTCGCCCTGCTGGTCGCTTACTGGCGGCGGCTCCATCGATAGGGTTGCGATTGAGATCTGGCCCGCGCGTCCGTAGTGGATGCGCGGGCCATATGCGTTTCGGGGCCACGGAGCTGGGCGAGACATGCGGGCGGCGGAGACGTTGGACGAATTGCAAGCTGTGCAAGTTGTGGATGAAATGCAGGCTGTGCAAACGTTGGACGAAATGTAGGCTGTGCAAACGGAATCCTTCGGAGTCGACGCCCTAAACTGTAAACTTGCAGGTAGATATAGGTGGACGAAATGCAGGCTGTGCGAGTTTGCATGCACAGCCTGCATTTCGTCCATCAAAATCGGAGCCTTGCACAGCCTGAATTTCGTCCATCTATAACGGAGCGCACCCCCGCCCGGGAAGTTCGGAGCGGGGGTGCGCTGTCGGGGTGCCGTTGCAGCCGCGTTGCTTTGGAGCGGGAGGCGGACGGCGCAGTCGCTATGAAGGGCTAAGCTGCCAACCCGGCGGAGGTCAACCCGGTGGAGGCTAGGGCTACTGTCCCGGCGTGGTGGGCGTGGTGGGAGGCGTGGTGCCGCCTTCCGTATCACCGTCGGTTCCACCCTCACCCGAGCCGTCGCCGCCTTCGGGCGTCGTGGGCGTGGTGGGCTGCTGGTTCTCCTCTTCCTCCTTGCGCTTGGCCTCTTCCTCCTCGGCCTTCTTCTTCTCTTCCTCTTCCTTGCGCTTTGCCTCCTCCTCGGCTGCGCGCTCCTCGGCGGACTTCGTCTTGGAGAACTTCCACTCGGAGTCCTTCTTGTAGGTGGGAGCATCGCCCTCGGGGAACTCCTCGCGCGGCAGGCCCTGGAGGACGGTCTGCATGAAGGTCTTGAAGACAGGCAGGGTCATATGGCTGCCCATGAGGTAACCCAGATCGACGGAGCCGTTGTAGCCGCCCACCCAGATGGCGGTGGCGTACTGCGGGGTGAATCCGCACCACCACAGGTCGGTCGCGGAGTCCGCGGTGCCGGCGGTACCCGTCTTGCCCGCGACGGGCTGGTTCATGTAGGGGTTGCCGGGTGCGCCCAGACCGTTGGTCACGACGCCCTCGAGCACCTTCGTGACGGCGCGGGCCTCGCCGACGGTCATGACGCGGGTGTCCTTGACCTCGTGCTTGTAGACCGACTTGCCGTCGCGGGAGAGGATCTCGGAGATCGCGACGGGCTCGTGATAGACGCCGCCGTTGGCGAACACGGCGTATGCGGAGGCCATCTCCACGGTGGAGAAGCTGCCGGTGCCGAGCGTCATGGCGAGGACGTCTTGCATCCCGGAGGTGTCAAGGCCGAGCTTCTTGCACATGGCGATGATGTTCTGGTTACCGATGGCCTCGGCGACCTGCAGGTAGCCCGTGTTAGACGACAGTTCGGTGGCGCGGGCCAGCGAGATGTAGCCCATGCTCTGGTTGCCGTGGTTTTGGGCCTTGTAATCGGGCTGGCCCGCGATCTTCCAGGTGAGGGGCGAGCCGCAGTTGAGGATGACGTTGGGGTTCATCCCCATGGTGATCGCAGTGGCCAGCGTGAACGTCTTGAACGACGAGCCGGGCTGGTTGCGCGAGGTCGCATGGTTGATGTGGTAGACGCTGCCGTCGTCCTCGACGCGGTTGTAGTCGCGACCGCCCACCATGGCCTTGATGTAGCCGGTCTTGGGGTCGACGACGGTCATGCCGATGTCGAGGTCCTTGGCGTCACGTGCCGCCTGCGGGTACTTGTTGATGTTGTCGACTGCCGCCGACTCGGCCGCCTGCTGGACTGCGGGGTCGAGCGTGGTCTTGACGGTGAGGCCGCCTTTGAACAGGACGTCGGTTGAGAGCTCCTCCTGCAGGAGCGCCTTGACGTAGTCCACGAAGTAGGGCTGGGAGTACACGGTGATGCCGGAGTCGGAGGTCTCGGTGACGTTGAGGGCGAGCGGCTCGGCGAGCGCGGCGTCGTGCTCTTCCTGCGTGATGGTGCCCAGGCGCAGCATGTTGCCGAGGACCTTGTTGCGGCGCTCGAGGGCCACGTCGGGGTTGACGGTGGGGTCGTAGTAGGACGGCGAGTTGGGCAGGCCGATGAGCAGGGCCGCCTCGGCGAGCGTGAGCTCGTTGGCGTTTTTCGAGAGGTAGGTCTTGGAGGCGGCCTGGATGCCGTAGGCGCCGTGGCCGTAGTAGATGCAGTTGAGGTACATCATCAAGATCTCGTCCTTGGAGTAGATCTTCTCCATCTCCATGGCGATGAAGGCCTCGCGGACCTTGCGCTCGATGGTCTGGTCGAACTGCTCCTCGGACAGGATGGTGTTGCGCACGAGCTGCTGGGTGATGGTGGATGCGCCCTCGGAGCGGCCTGAGAGCTGGGCGAACACCGCGCGGCCGATGCCGATGATGTCGACGCCGTTGTGCGAATAGAAGCGCTCGTCCTCGACGTCGACCGTGCCCTTGAGGACCCACGGGGAGACCTGGTCGGCGGTGACGCTTTGGCGGTTCTGCACGAAGAACGTGGCGATCTCGTTGCCGGCGGCATCGAGGATGTGCGTCGGCTCGCTCACGAGATATTCATCAGCGTTCGTGTAGTCGGGCAGATCGGACAGCCAACGGTTGACGTTGCCGAGCATGCCGATGCCAAAAGCGATGCCCGTCACCAGGAAAAACCCCAGAACGGACAGCAGGACGACGGGTACTGCATGCGTTTTTGCGCGGTTGCGCGTGCGGCGTTGGCGAGGGTCCATGGATGACCTCCTGTGATTTGAATGGGGACTCCCCAGTCACGTACACATAGATGGTTGATACGATACCGCAATGTGAGGATGCCGCCTGTCGGGTATCCTTTCCTTAAGTGAAATTACATGCAGGAGAGGGCGAATATGGTCGAGCTGTTGGCCCCGGCGGGCACGCCGGATGCGCTGCGCGCCGCCGTGGCGGCGGGCGCCGATGCGGTGTACGTGGGGTTGGGATCGCTCAACGCCCGCGCCGCCAATGCGGGGTTCTCGATTGGCGAACTGACGCGGGCATGCGCGCTTGCCCATGCGCATGGTGCCCGTGTCTATGTGACGCTCAACGTGTGCCTTCACGACGCGGAGCTTGACGAGGCGGTCGCGCTCGCCTCGAGCGCGATCGGTGCGGGCGTCGACGCCCTCATCGTCGCCGACCTGGGGCTTGTCACCCGCCTGCGCGCGACGCTTCCCTCCTGCGAGATCCACCTGTCGACGCAGTCGGGCGTCCAGGCGGCCTCCGGTGTGACCCTGGCCTCCCGCGAGCTCGGTGTGGCGCGAGTCACGTGCGCCCGGGAGCTTTCGGTGGGCGAACTTGCCGTGCTCGCCGCCACGGGCGTTCCCATTGAGGCGTTTTGCCACGGGGCGATCTGCATCTGCTATTCCGGGGCATGCGCGTACTCGGCGTTGATGCGCGGCCGCTCCGCGAATCGCGGCGACTGCACCCAGCCGTGCCGACTCGCCTATGAGCTGCAGGATGGCGAGGGCAGGGTACTCGCGGGCGGCACGTGGGATCGCGAGCGCGCCCGCGGCGCCGCGCCCGAGGGCGACCGCCTGCTGTGCCCTCGCGACTATCTGGGAATTCGTCATGTGGACGAGCTTGTTCGCGCGGGCGTCGCATCGCTGAAGATCGAGGGGCGCATGAAGGCCCCCGACTATGTGTTCAACGTCGTGCGGTGCTATCGCCGCGCGCTCGACGCGTCGCTTGTGGGCAGCCCGCTCGGCCCCGAAGAGCTTGACGAGCTCGAGGCGCAGCTGGCGCGTTCGTTCAATCGCGGGTTTACCGATGGCTATCTGTGCGGGGGATCGAAGCACACGGGCGCCGAGCTCATGAGCGTCGAGCGCGCCATCAACCAGGGGGTCGAGGTCGGACGTGTCGTCGAGCCGCGTTTCGAGGGCGCCCTCATCGCGTTTTGCCGCGATGTCGCCCGGGGCGACACCATCGAGATCCGCTCCACGCCGGGGGAGGACGCCCCCGCTGACGTGCCCAAGCGCTGGCCGATGCTCGTCTGCCCACGCGATGTCCGTGCGGGGGAGAGTGTCGTCATCGGGTGCAAGCGCAAGGTGGAGGCGAGCAGCGCCGTGCACGTCGTGCGCTCGGCGGGCGCCCATACCGAGGCCGCCCGTGCCGTGGAGGAGATGCGCGCCGAGGAGGCGGGCCTCGCCGCCGAGCTCGGTCTCGATGCGGGCGCGGCCGTCGATGCCGCCCCGCGTCCCGCTCATGCGCGCCGCAAGTCGCCGCATGTGTCCCCGTCGGAGCGTCAATCCGGCCGCGAGAGTAAACTCTCGCGGCCGTGTAGCGAGCAAATGGACGATTTTGGTCCGCGGGAGTTGACTCTCGGAGCCGCGCGCGAAGCGGGTGCCGTCAACGGCGTCGTCGATTTGGGAGAGGTTTGTCGGGCGGGGGACATGCCGTTCGTGGCCGAGGCGTGCTCGGCGGTGGCGCGCGGGGATGCGGATGCCCTGCTCTGCCGTAACATCGGCCAGATCGACGCCGCACGTGAGGCGGCGGTTGCGTGGGAGGCCTCTCCGCCGCTCAACGTGTGGAACGCGCAGACGGCGCGCGTCTTGCAGGATTTGGGCGCGCGACGCATATGGCTGCCCGAGGAGCTCTCCGACGAGGACGTTGCCAATGTGCTCGATGCCGCCCGCCTTGCGGGCGTGACGGTCCCAATTGCCCGGGTCGGGAAGGGCTCGACGCCCCTCATGGTGTTGGAGCATTGCCTGCTCACCGCGGAGGGGCCGTGCAGCCATGCATGCGCGACGTGCCCGCGGCGCCTGGCGAGTCAGCGCGACGAGCGCTTTCTTGTGGAGCTCGACCGCAATGCGTGCGGGGCGCGTCTTGCCGTGCGCGTGGATGAGCGCGGACGCACGCGCATTTTGCGCTAAACTAATGGCCATATGTCGTTCCCCAGCACCGCCCGTCCGCGCGAATCCGCGCGAGTACGCGGCGAGGGTGCTATGACCTTGTAGAAAGGTGCACCTATGTTGCCCGTAGACGAGCAGATGCGCATCATCACCTCCGGCGCCGCCAAGATCGTGCCCGAGGCCGACCTTAAGAAGAAGCTCGAGCGCGGCGTCCCGCTCAACATCAAGTTGGGTGTGGACCCCACCAGCCCCGACCTGCATCTGGGCCACGCCGTTCCGCTGCGCAAGATGCGTCAGTTCCAGGACCTCGGCCACCGCGTGACCCTCATCATCGGCAACGGCACCGCCACCATCGGCGACCCGTCCGGCAAGAACTCCACGCGCCCGCAGCTCACCCAGGAGGAGGTCGAGGCCAACGCCGCGACCTACGTCTCCCAGGCCATGAAGATCCTCGATCCCGAGAAGACCACCATCGTCCACAACGGCGACTGGATGTTCCCCATGGGCTTGAAGGAGCTGCTCTCGATCGCCTCCAAGTTCACCGTCGCCCGCATCCTCGAGCGCGACGACTTCACCAAGCGCTACCAGTCCCAGACGCCCATCGCCCTACACGAGTTCCTGTACCCCATCATGCAGGCGTACGACTCGGTCAAGATCGAGGCCGACGTCGAGATGGGCGGCAACGACCAGCTCTTCAACCTGCTCGCCGGCCGTGAACTCATGGAGAAGATGGGCATGGAGCCGCAGATCGCGCTCACCATGCCGCTGCTCGAGGGTACCGACGGTACCCGCAAGATGTCCAAGTCCTACGGCAATTACATCGGCCTCACCGACGCGCCCGCCGATATGTTCGGCAAGACCATGTCCATTCCCGACGCGATGATCGGCAAGTACTACCGCCTGGCGAGCTCGCTCGCTCCGTCCGAGGTCGACGCGATCGACGCCGCGCTTGCCGACGGCACCGCCGATCCTTACGAGCTCAAGCGCGCCCTCGGCCGCGACCTGGTGACCACGTATCACAGCGCCGAGGCGGCTGTTGAGGCCGAGGCCGAGTTCGACCGCGTGCACAAGAACCGCGACCTGCCCACCGATATCGCCGAGGTGTCCGTGGAGATCGTCGTCAACGACGAGGGTCTCGTGTATCTGCCCGCCGTGCTTCAGGCTGCCGGTTTGGTGCCGAGCGCGGGCCAGGCTCGCCGTGACATCGACGGCGGCGGCGTGAAGCTCGACGGCGAGACCACCGCGCCCAAGACCTACAACGTGGACCCGGCCGCGCTCAAGCCCGGCACGGTCCTGCAGGTAGGCAAGCGCAAGTTCGCGCGCCTGGCGTAAGTATCTGATCGCGTCGACGCCGCGGGCTTGCCGCCCGCGGCGTCCGCATCGCGGCGTGCATCAGCGCGCCTGTAATCGGGGCGATTCTTTCATTGGCGAGAGAGGGCCGGCTGACGTCGAGTCAGCCGGCCCTCTCTGTTGTCGTCTGCGATGCTGCCTCTTCCCGGTTTTGGCGCTTCTGAGCCATCGCTTCGATCGATATTTGCTTCAAAACAGGTGGGGAGATAAAGATGTGTGGGGTTTATCCCAAAACCTCGAGTAGACCCCGCTGTTCCATGGTTGCATCCTGCGGTTTTGTTTGCTTGATGCTACGTGCTACTTGAGGGGTCCAAAATAAACCCCACACATCTTCCCGACACGCCCGCACCGCGACCAGTTTTGCATGCAAAAAGCGGGTCCGACCGGCGTTTGCGCCGATCGGACCCGCTCGATGGCAACCCACATCGGGGTGCGCCGTCCAGATCGCTACGCGCTGGGCATCAGCTCCACCGCGATCGTCTCGGCCTGACTGCTGACCGTGTCGCCGCGGCGTCCAACGAGGGATATGCTCTCCACTTCGCTCGTCTCCACAAAGACGGTGAACAGGCTCACGATCGTTGCGTCATCGGGGAAGCCGGCATTGAAGTAGGTGTTGATGACCTGGGTCTCCTCCGTTTCGCTCTTGTTCAGGACGACCGTTTTGCTCGTCCCGTCTGCGAGATGCAGGACGAGGCTCTCGGTCACAATCTCCGAGTCGTTCGCCTCATCCATGTTGTAGCGGATACCGAATGGGCTCAGGCTGGCGGAGGCGCTCGCCTCATCGGAGAACGCGCGCGTGCCGATGACGCGCTCCGGCGCGAACATGGCGGTGAACGCCTCGGTCTCACGGGAGCTCCGGTGGTCCTTGCCGTCATCCCAAGAGAGGCTGAGGCACACGCCATCCAGCAGGTCCTGGGCTTCCTGCTCAAACGAGTCGCCGATGGGCGAGAAGTACATGACGCCGTCGAGGTGCGTCTCGGTGAGGGTCGCGCTGTCGTAGAAACTGCGGTAGTCCGGCGAGCTGCCGTGCGCGTTCTGCATGCCGATCATGCGCAGCGCCGAGGGGTCCTCATAATCGAACACGATCTGGTTGGGCGTGCCGAGCCTGGTGTCGAGCCCGAGGCCGTCCGGGTTGTCCAGCGAGAAGCGGACGACTCCGCATCCGTTCTCGTCCATGACCATGTCTTTCACAAAGAGGGTGTACCCCCAGGCCTCAATCGCCTGCTCCACGGGGGTGACGGCGCCGGAGAGCTCTTCGGTAACCTCGTCGGGGCTCACGGTCGAGTATTCGCGCACGTAGCTGATTCCGGACTGCGGGTCGGTCCACGTGCTCGGCCCGCCCATACCGTGATCGCCCATGACATGCTGGAAAAAGTCGCTGTTCACCACGGCGTAGGCCGTTCCGCCGATTCCCACCGTGGCGATGAGTGCGGCGCCGCACACGACGGCGAGGGGCCGCGCGGTGCCCCTGCGCTTGCATGTGGCGCCCCGCGCCTGCCGCAGCGCGCGGTCGTACACATCGTTAGAGGCGTGCAGCTGATTCATGGCCTCGCTGAACAAACGGTGCTGGGACATGGTCTTCCTCCTCGATCAGGGATTTGAGTTTGGCGCGTCCGCGCGCGAGTCGCGTGCGCACGGTTGCGGCGGGTAGTTTGAGCAGTTGGGCGACCTCATCGGTGGAATAGTCCAGGTAGTAGAAGAGCGCCAAGGGGACGCGGTACCGTTCGGGCAGCTTCATGACGGCGACGAACAGGTCGGTGTGCTCCTGCGTGGGCATGGCGAGCGTTGCGGCGTAATCCTCGATGTCCTCGACGCGTCGCCAGGGCTTGCGGAAGAGCGATTTGCACTCGTTGACCGTAACGCGGATGAGCCACCGCCTGAGGTGATCCTCGCCATCGAAGCTGCCGGTGAAGCGCAGGAGCTTGACAAAGACGTCTTGCGTGACGTCGTCGGCGTCTGCTGGGTTTCGCAAGTATGCGAACGCGACGCGAAACACCGTGTCGCGATATCGCTCTACCGCGAGCTTCATGTCTGGCTGGAATTCCATGCGTGCCTCCTTTCAATGGGATGGTATGCGATGTGGGCCCTCATCTATGGAACGTTTGGGGGCCGCGAATTGTTTCAACGGATGTTCTCGGGGTTCGCGGTCGGGAGTGTCGGGGTGCTAGGACGGGAGACTCGGGGCTCTCGCTCACTTCGCCCGGGGTGCTCGGCGAGGAGTTTCGAGGTCCGGGTCAGATCGTACATCGCGGGTGTTCGCCGCCGTGCGCCTTTGGGTACCATGACTGCATCTGAATGCTCATGCGGAAGGGCGGGTGCCAAAGATATGGACATCGATGTAGTCAAACTGATGCAAGCTCTAATCGACACGGCGGAGGGGCGCGTCCCGGCGGACCTCGTTCTGACGAACGCGCAGATTGTGGACGTGTATCGCCTGCGCGTGGCACGCGGCCAGGTCGCAGTCAAGTGTGGCTGCATCGCGGGCGTGCTGTTCGAGGGGCGCGACTGTGAAGACGCCTCAAGCCCCGCATGGGAGGCTGAACGCGTCGTTGACTGCGAGAACCGCTACCTTACCCCCGGATTCATCGATGGCCATCTCCACATCGAGAGCTCCAACATCCGCCCGTCCGAGTACGCCCGCATGGCGCTCACCCGCGGCACCACCACTGCCATCGCCGACAGCCATGAGATTGCCAACGTGTGCGGCCTCGACGGCCTCGCCTTCATGATCGAGGACGCCTCGCGCGCACCGCTCGACATCAAGTTCATGATGCCCTCCTGCGTCCCCGCCCTTCCCGACGAGCAGGCCGGCGCGGTGATTACCGCCGCCGACATGGAGGCATTCATGGCCGAGCATCGGGGATCCATCTTCGGCCTGGGCGAGATGATGAACCTTCCCGGCGTCTATGGCGCCGACGAGGAGACCTGCCGCCGCATCGCAGTCGCCTCTGCCACCGTCTCCGGGCAGGTGGACGGCCATGCCCCCATGACGGCGGGCAACGACCTCAACGCCTATGTTGCGGCGGGCATCATCGCCGACCACGAGAACACGGGTGTGGATGAGGCCCTCGACGAGCTTTCCCGCGGCATGTACGTGATGCTGCGCGAAGGCACCTGTAGCCATGACCTGGCGAATCTCGCGCCGATCATCCGCGAGAACCCGGCTCTCGCGCGTCGCTGCTGCTTTGCCACGGACGACCGCGCCCCGTCGGACGCCCTCAACATCGGCATGATCGACAACGCCTGCCGCGTCGCCGTCGAGGCAGGCATCGACCCGGTGACCGCCATCTCCATGGCCACGCTGTCCACCGCGGACGTCTTCGGCCTCGAGCACGGTACGCTGTGCGCCCTGTATCGCCGCGGGGCCATCGCGCCGGGCAAACGAGCCGATATTCTCGTGCTCGACGATCTTACGTTCATGGCGCCGCCGCACCGTGTTTACAGCGCCGGCGCATTGGTTGCCGAGGATGGCGCGTTTGTGGGTGCCGTCGAGCCGGCATCATCGCGCCCGCGCCTGCTCGGGCTTGAGGAGCGCCTGCGCGGTTCCGTCCAGCTGCCCGACCTTTCGCTCGACGTGTTTTCCTATGAGTTCCGCCCGGGCGAGGCCGTCATCGACGTGATTCCCGGCAACGCCGTCACGGGCATCGCGCGCCCCGAAACCGACGAGGGCTTGCGGCGCATCATGCTCATCGAGCGCCATGGCCGCGGTGTGTCCGCCCAGCGCTCCGGCGCCGACGGCGACGGGCCGGCGGGTGCGGGACTGGTGGGCTCGCATGTCGGCCGCGGTTGGGTACGCGGCTTCACCATCTCGGGCGGGGCCATCGCGAGTACCATCGGGCACGATTCGCACAACGTGTGCGTGGTGGGCGATAACCCCGCCGACATGCTCGCCGCCGTGCGGGCGGCAAGCCAGGGCGGCTTCGTCCTCGTGCGCGACGGCGAGGTCGCGGCAAAGATCGACCTGCCGCTCGGCGGCCTCATGAGCGACAAGACGGCCGAGGAGGTCGCGCGCGAGCACGATGCCTTCATGGAGGCGGGTCGCGCGATGGGCATTGAGCCCCCGCTTGACCCCATCATGGGCATGATCTTCCTGCCGCTGCCGGTTATCCCGACCCTGCGCATCCGCCCCGAGGGCATGTTCGACGTCACCACGTTTTCGTATGCCGAGTAGCCGCGGGCGCCGGCGGCGTTCCCGTGTCGTCGCGCGCTCTTCCCGTGCCTTCCCGCGACGAGTCCGTGGATTGTACGTGCGCGTGCGAAAAATCGGATAGACTTAGAAACACTGCATCGTAATGGAGTGCCGCACGCTCGTCCTACGGGGACCGCGCGGCTTCTCGAAAGGAACCTTCATGGCAGAGACCTCTTCCAACCGCGTTGTCATCACCGTTCTCGGCAAGAACCGCCCCGGCATCGTCGCGGGCGTGACGCGCGTGCTCTCCGACGCGAACGTCGACATCCGCGACATCACGCAGAGCATCATCGAGGACATCTTCACGATGACCCTGCTCGCCGACACCGCCGTTTCGACGCTCGATTTCATGCAGCTGCAGGAGGCCCTCGTTGCCACCGGCAAGGAGCTGGGCGTCACGGTCGAGATGCAGCGCGAGGACGTCTTCGAGTTCATGTATCGCCTGTAGGGCTCCGAAGCCCACGCGGCTTGCGCCCTGCAAGCCCCGGCGCCCAAACACCTCAAGCCTCATCCGCCCCGGCGACCCGCCGGGGCGGATGCCACATAAGGAGCCCATTATGTCTTACGATGCGCACAACATCTACTACCGCTTCGACGACCACCTGAGCCGCCTGGTGCTCGACTACGAGGCGAGCCGCCGGGTCGACCAGACCTCCGAGCGCCTGTATCACGACATCCCCTCCGAGGAGTATTCCGAGGACCTGTTCCGCACCTACGACGTCAAGCGCGGCCTACGCAACGCGGACGGGTCGGGCGTCGTCGCCGGCCTCACGCGCATTTCTGACGTGCATGGATACAACGTGGTCGACGGCAAGGTCGTCCCCGACGAGGGTCGCCTCATCCTGCGCGGCTACGACATCGAGGACCTCATCACGAATGCCCAAAATGAGGACCGTTTCGGATACGAGGAGATCGCCTACCTGCTCATCACGGGTGAGCTGCCCACGTCCGAGGAGCTCGACGACTTCAACGGCCGCCTGGGTGCGTTCCGCCACCTGTCGAGCGAGTTCGTGCGCCAGTTCCCCATCACCACCGTGAGCCCCTCCATCATGAACGCCCTGCAGCGCGCCGTGCTGCTGCTGTACGCATTCGACTCCGACCCCGATGCCATCACGCCCGAGCACGAGGTCGACGTCGCCATCTCGCTTCTCTCGCGTCTGCCCCGCCTGGCCGCGTTCGCCCAGACATTCCGCAGCGCCCAGGTGAGCGGCAAGCGCGCCCCGGTCCCAGTTCCCGAGCCGGGCTTCTCCACCGCCGAGGCGATTCTGCAGATCCTGCGCGGGGAGGAGGGCTATACGCACGAGGAGGCCATGCTGCTCGACGTCATGCTGATGCTCCATGCCGAGCACGGCGGCGGTAACAACTCGACCTTCACCTGCCGCGTGCTCTCGAGTTCGGCGACGGACGCCTACTCGGCATATGCCGCAGCCATCGGTTCGCTCAAGGGGCCGCGCCACGGCGGGGCGAACACCAAGGTCGTGGCCATGCACGAGGACGTCCGGGCGCACGTGAAGGATTGGGAGAACGAGGATGAGCTCGCCTCGTATCTCGAGAAGATCCTGCGTCGTCAGGCGTTCGACGGCAGCGGCCTCATCTACGGCATGGGGCACGCGGTCTACACCCTGTCCGATCCGCGCGCTGTGCTGTGCAAGCGCTATGCGCGCGGCCTTGCCCATGCGAAGGGCATGGGCGCGGAGTTCGATCTCATCGAGCGCATCGAGAAGCTCGCCCCGCAGGTCATGATCGACGTGCGCGGGACCACGAAGCCCATCTGCGCGAACATCGACCTGTATACGGGCTTCATCTACAGGATGCTCGGCATTCCCGACACCATGTTCACCCCTCTGTTCGCCGTCGCCCGCACCGCTGGCTGGGCGGCGCACCGCATGGAGGAGCTCATCTGCGCGCACCGCATCATCCGCCCCGCATACCGCTCGGTGCTCGAATCGGGCGACTACGTGCCGCTGGCCGAGCGCACGCATCGTCGCGAGTGTATCGCGGGGTAGGGGAGCGCTGCAACGGCTCTTGCGCGACATGCCGGCGAGGCTTCGCACACGTGGCGCTTCATCAGGTGGAGCGCGTGGTGCTTTTATGTGCGCATGCGCCCCGACCGAGCCTGTGCTAACATTGACAAGCTATTTTGACTTGGTCGGAAACCAAGTCACCCCTTTGTCCTGGTCGGTAACCAGGACGCGACCAGAAGAGGAGCCCTGCCATGAAGTCTGGCATCCATCCCGAGTACGTGGAGTGCACGGTGCGCTGCAGCTGCGGCAACACCTTCAAGACCCATTCCACCAAGTCCGAGATCCAGGTCGAGCTCTGCAACGAGTGCCACCCGTTCTACACCGGCCAGCAGAAGTTCGTCGACACCGGTGGACGCGTCCAGCGCTTCGCCGACAAGTTCGGTGGCGCCGCCCAGGCCGCCCTCGAGCGCGAGGCCGCCAAGAAGGCCGCCAAGCAGGCTGCTGCCGAGGAGGCCGCTGCCAAGAAGGCCGCCGAGCGCGAGGCCAAGGCCGCCGAGAAGGCCAAGCGTGCCGCTGAGTACGAGAAGAAGGCCGCTGCCGAGGCTGCCAAGAAAGCCGCCGAGGCCCCCGCTGAGGAGCCCGTCGCCGAGGCTGCCGAGGAGACCGTCGAGGTCGCCGAGTAGCTTTCGTCTATAGACGACGCGTGAAACCCCGTGCCCATTTGGGTGCGGGGTTTTTCTGTTTTGCAGCGATTTCCTTTCTCGGTTTCGATACCCGCACCGTTTCCCGGCGCCCCCGTCGCTTCCGATACCCGCACCGTTTCCCGGCGCCCCCGTCGCTTCCGATACCTGCTTCGTTTCCCGGCACCCCTCCCATCGAGTGAGCGCAAAACCTACGTTTGACTTGGTTTAAACGTAGGTTTTGCGCTCACTCGGCGAAGATCCAGCCCGGGTTCGCCCGGGTGCCGGGGCGCATCCAGCCCGGGTGCGCTCGGGGCAGCGCGCCTGGGTGACGGAAGCGGGGCTGGGACGTAGTTTCCCTGTGAGTACACACATCCTGCGCATAGCGCATGTCTCGTTTGGCTAAAGTTTCCTTAATTGTGTCTGCGCGCTGCCGCATGCGAATCGCGCCCATCCGGGGCGATCTCGCCTAGACAGGCGCATCGTGAAGAGGAAACCACATGGGATTCGTTTCTAAGCTGCTCTCCTTCGGTGCCGATAAGGACCTCAAGCGCTATTGGAAGACCGTCGAAGTCATCAATGGTCTCGAGCCCACTTTTGAGGCGATGAACTCCGAGGAGCTGCACGGCCAAACCGCCACATTCCGCGCGCGGCTGGCCGCCGGTGAGACGCTCGATGACATTTTGCCCGAGGCCTTCGCCACGGTCCGCGAGGCCTCCCGTCGCACGCTTGGCCTGCGCCATTTCGACGTGCAGCTCATCGGCGGCATGGCCCTGCACGAGGGACATATCGCCGAGATGAAGACGGGCGAGGGCAAGACGCTCGTTTCCACGCTCGCCGGCTACCTGAACGCCATCCCCGGCACGGGCGTCCACATCGTCACGGTCAACGACTACCTCGCCAAACGCGACCAGGAGTGGATGGGTCCGGTCTACGCGTTCCTCGGCATGAGCGTCGGCGTGGTGCAAAACGGCGTGAGCCTCGAGTCGAAGCGCGAGGCCTACCAGTGCGACATCACCTACGGAACCAACTCTGAGTTCGGCTTCGACTATCTGCGCGATAACATGGTTCTACGTGCTCGTCAGCGCGTGCAGCGCGGACACGCCTTCGCCATCGTCGACGAGGTTGACTCCATCCTCATCGACGAGGCCCGTACGCCGCTCATCATCTCGGGCGCGGGCACCAAGAGCGCCAGCACCTACAAGGACTTCGCGCGCGCGGTGCGCGGCCTGACGCGCGGCGAGGAGGCCCAGTTCGACATGCTCTCCGCCGAGGGCCCCGTCGAGGCCACGGGCGACTTCGTCATGGACGAGGCCAAGCACACCATCGCGGCGACCGAGCAGGGCCTGAAGAAGATCGAGAAGCGCCTGGGTGTCGACGACATCTATGCCGACCTGTCCGGCCAGCTCGTCAACCACTTGCAGCAGGCGCTCAAGGCGCAGTACATGTTCCATCGCGACAAGCAATACGTGGTCACCAACGGCGAAGTCAAGATCGTCGATGAGTTCACGGGCCGCATCATGGAAGGTCGCCGTTACTCCGAGGGCCTGCATCAGGCCATCGAGGCCAAAGAGGGCGTGCTCGTGCGCGAGGAGAACCAGACGCTCGCCACCATCACGCTGCAGAACTACTTCCGCCTGTACGATAAGCTTTCGGGCATGACGGGTACCGCTATCACCGAGGATGCGGAGTTCCGTGAGATCTACAAGCTTCCCGTCCAGGTCATCCCGTCCAACAAGCCCGTCCAACGCGTCGACCATGAGGACCTGGTGTACCGCACCATCGACGCCAAGTTCAACGCCGTCGCCGATGAGATCGAGCGCCGCCATTCGCAGGGTCAACCCATCCTGGTGGGCACCGTGTCCATTGAGAGCTCCGAGCGCCTGAGTCGCCTGCTCAACAAGCGCGGCATCAGGCACGAGATCCTCAATGCTAAATTCCATGAGCGCGAAGCCCAGATCATCGCGCAGGCCGGTCGCAAGAGCGCCGTCACCATCGCCACCAACATGGCGGGTCGTGGTACGGACATCCTGCTGGGCGGCAACCCCGAGCAGCTTGCGCTCGACAGCACACTCGCCCATGACTTCGAGGTCGACCAGGACTGCGTCAACCTGCTCATCAGGGGCGCCTCCTTCATCCACACGGAGGGCGAAAAGGAGCTCTCGCAGAGTGAGATCATCCGGTCGGGTGCCGAGAACCTCGCAGAGACGCAGGGCGTCTCCGTCGAGGCGGTCATGGACGTCTACCGCACGTACGAGCGCGAACTCGCGCGTTTCAGGGAGATTTGCGCGCAGGAGCGCGCCGAGGTTATCGCCGCCGGCGGCCTTACCGTCATCGGCACCGAGCGCCACGAGTCCCGTCGTATCGACAACCAGCTCCGCGGCCGCTCCGGCCGTCAGGGCGACCCGGGCGAGACGCAGTTCTACCTCTCGCTCGAGGACGACCTCATGCGAATGTTCGGCGGCGAGCGCATGGACAAGATCTCCAGCCTCATGGTCGCGTCGGAGATGGGCGACGACCAGCCCATCCAGCACAAGATGATCTCCAAGGCCGTCGAGGGGGCCCAGCGCAAGGTCGAGAACATCAACTTCTCGATGCGCAAGAACGTGCTCGAGTACGACGACGTCATGAACAAGCAGCGCCAGGTCATTTACGCCGAACGCAACAAGATCCTCGACGGAAAGGACCTCGCCTCCCACATCGACGACGTCATCGACGAGCAAGTCAAGCGCTGCGTGACCGAGTTCTGCCCCGTCGACGCCCATGAGGGCGAGCGCGACCTGGACGGCCTTCACAAGTGGGTCGTCGAGCTCTCCGGTCGCCCGGACGCGCCGACGTTTGCCGACGCGCCGTACGCCGAGCTTTGCGAGCAGGTGCTCGCCTTCGTGCGCGCCACCTACGACGCCAAGGCCGAGCGCCTGGGCGACAGCCTCATGCAGGAGCTCAACTGCCAGGTCATGCTCCGCGTCATCGACACGCGCTGGATGAGCTACCTGCAGGAGATGGATTACCTCAAGCAGGGCATCGGCCTGCGCGGTTTCGGCCAGCGCGACCCGCTCGTCGAGTACAAAACCGAGGCGTTCCGCGCGTTCCACACGCTGGTCGACACCATGTACGAGGATTACCTGCGCACCGTGCTGCACGCCGAGTTCAGGAACCCCGAGGCCGCCCGCGCCCGCATCGAGGGTGAGCGCAACCCGGTTCTGGCGGGCGCCCGCATGAGCGGCCCGGCCGAGGTTGACGGTGACACCGGCTCGTCCACCCTGCAGCGTCAGGCCGCCGAGCACGCCGCCGCCCACGGCGCCGGCCGAGCTTCGCAGGGCGCCGGTGCGGGCTCGACTGTCCGCACGTACCGCAAGGACGAGAACGGCGACCCGTATGCCAACGTGGGTCGCAACGACCCGTGCCCCTGCGGCAGCGGCAAGAAGTTCAAGAACTGCCACGGCAGGAACCGCTAATGGCAGACGACGCACGCATTGAGGTCACGCCCGCCGACCTGGACGCGCTCAAGGCGCGCCTGGTCGAGGTCGAGGCGTACCTGCACATCGATGAGGCCCGTGGTCGCGTGGGCGAGCTCGAAGCCGCCAGCGCCGCCCCCGGGTTTTGGGACGACGCCGATGCGGCCCGTGCACACATGGCCGAACTCGCCCAGGTCAAGGGCGATGTCGCCGCAGTCGACGCAGCCCATGGGCGCCTGTCCGACGCCCGCGCCGCCCTCGAGCTCGCCGCCGAGATGGGCGAGGACGGTTCCGAGTTCGTCGCCGAGGCTGCGCATGCGGTGGCCGACCTCACCCGCTCCATCGACGAGATGGAGCTTTCCAGCTGGTTCACGGGCGAGTTCGACCACGGCAGCGCCATCCTCTCCATCAAGCCCGGCCAGGGCGGCCTGGAGGCCCAAGACTGGACCTTCATGCTGTTCAAGATGTATATGAAGTACTGCGCCCGCCGCGGGTGGAAGGTCACCGTCAACGATTGCCCGGCCGCCGAGGTCATCGGCATCGACCGGGCCACCATCACGGTCGAGGGCAAGGACGCCTTCGGCATGCTTCGCGCGGAGGCCGGCGTCCACCGCCTGGTGCGCATTTCCCCCACAGACGCCAAGAAGCGTCGTCAGACCACCTTCGCCGGCGTCGAGGTCATCCCCGTGCTGCCCGACGACATCGAGATCGAGGTCGCGCCCGACGACATCCGCGTGGACGTCTACCATGCGAGCGGCCCCGGCGGCCAGGGCGTCAACACCACCGACTCTGCGGTGCGCGTGACACACATCCCTACGGGCATCGTGGTCACGTGCCAAAACGAGCGCAGTCAGATTCAGAACAAGGCCGCGTGCATGCAGATCTTGAAGGCGCGCCTCTATGAGCTCGAGCTCGAGCGCCGCGGCGAGATGCTCGACGAGATCCGCGGCCCCAAGACCGACATCGGCTTCGGCAACCAGATTCGCAGCTACGTGCTGTACCCCTACCAGATGGTCAAGGACCTGCGCTGCGGCGTGGAGACGAGCAACGTCGACGGCGTCCTCGAGGACGGCGATCTCGACCCGTTTATCATCGGGTATCACCGCTGGGCCACCGAGCAGGCGGAGTAGGGTGCAGCTTCCCCACAAGGGCTCATCAACACAGGCGGTAGGGTCCGTGCGGGCCCTGCCGCTTTGCTTTGACGTAGTGTCAGGCGGCCTGTAGAATAATTTCTGCTGTGTCTGTGGGGAATAGAGTAGTGGAGTCATATGGCAAGGCGCATCGATATCAACCGCATCATCCAATCGCAGTTCATGAACGACCTGCCGCTTATCATCATTGGATGTGCGATCGCTGCGCTCGCCACAGATGTGTTCATGATTCCCAACGGCCTCGCCGCGGGCGGCTTGACGGGTCTCGCCACGATCATCGCGGAGCTCGGTCGCCGTGCGGGTGTCAATCTCCCCGTCGGTTTGCAGACCATCGTCATGAACGCGCTGCTGCTGCTCGTGGTGGTGCGCTCGGGCGGGCTCAAGTACGTGGTCCAAACGGTCACGGGCTTCGTGCTCTTCGGCTTCTTCACCGACCTGTTCGCCCCGTTCGTGCTGCATCTGGGGCATGACGACATCATGCTGTCTGCCCTATGGGGCGGCATCATCTCCGGCGTCGGGTACGGCCTGGTGTTTCGCTGCGGTGCGAACACCGGCGGCTCCGACACCATCGGTCAGATCATCGCGCGCAAAAGCTCGCTGCCCGTGGGTGCCACGGTCATGGCCATCGATGTCGCCGTCTGCGCCGCCTCCGCCCCCGTCTTCTCCGTCACCAACGCACTGTACGCCGCGCTGTCCATGGTGCTCATGGGCTACGTGGTCGACATGGTGGTCGACGGCGGCAACAGCCAGCGCGCCGCGTTCATCATCTCCGACGCCTACGAGGAGATCGAGCGCGACATCCTGCACGCGATGGACCGCGGCTGCACGCGTCTCATGGCTCAGGGGTCCTGGACGAAGAAGGACCGTCCGGTGCTGTTCTTCGTCATGAGCCGCCGTGAGATCTCGATCATCAAGACGGTCGTGTACGAGCACGACGAGAACGCGATGCTCATCATCACCGACGTCAACGAGGCCATCGGCTACGGCTTCAAGTCCGTCGGCTAATGTGCAATTTGGGGACGGGTGCACTATTTGTCATCCTCAAATTGAGGTGTTGCTTTCATGGTAGAAGCCGCATCTTGCTAAAATAGGTAAGTCTGTAGTTCAAACGCACGACCGAAAAGGAGCTCTAGTGGGTAACCACTTCCGTACTCCCGGAGACGAGCAGGCCATGCCTCAGGTGCCGCAGGTCGATCCTGTGGTGCCCGTGCCGCCCGCGCCGTCTGCGGATGTGCAGGACAGGCTGTTTGAGCAGCCCGTCGTGCAGGGAAACCCCCAAACCATGTTCGATGCGCCCGTCGTGGGCGCCCCGCAGCCCGCTGCCGTGCCCGCAGTTGAGGCTCAGCCGGTCGATGCACCCGCGCCGCAGGCGGCCAACCCGCTGTTCAACGTGCCCTCGCCCGACATGCCGGCAGCACCCATGAACATTCCGTCCCCCATGGACGCCCCCGCGCCCGCGATCACCCCCGACCAGGCGGCCGAGGTCGCGTCGCTGGATGCCGCGCTCGCCAACAACCTGGATTTCACCACGGTGTTCGCCCCGGTTGACGATTCCCGCGCCCGCCAGGCGCGCGAGGCCGGTGTCGAGCCCGTCATCCTCATGGAGCACGTTACCAAGATCTACCCGGCGCAGCCCAACAAGCCCGCCCTGGACGACGTGAATATCGAGATTTACCCGGGCGAGTTCGTCTTCCTCGTCGGCCATTCGGGCTCCGGCAAGACCACGCTGCTCAACACGATGTTGCGCAACGTCAAGCCCACGAGCGGCCGCATCATGGTCGCGGGTCAAGACCTCATGAAGATCAAGAACCGAAAGATCCCGTTTCTACGCCGCCAGATCGGTGCTGTGTTCCAGGACTACAAACTCCTGCCCAACCGCACTGCGTACGAGAACGTTGCCTTTGCCCTGCAGTGCATCGGCAAGCCCAAGGCCGTCATCAAGGCCCAGGTGCCCGAGGTCCTGCGTCTGGTCGGCCTCGCCGAGCAGATGGACTCCATGCCCGACCAGCTCTCCGGTGGCGAGCAGCAGCGCGTCTCCGTCGCCCGCGCGATGGTCAACCGCCCACCGCTGCTCATCTGCGACGAGCCCACGGGCAACCTCGACCCGGCGATCTCGCTGGGCATCATGAAACTCCTCGAGCGCATCAACCGTACCGGCACGACCGTGATCGTGGCCACGCATGACCGCGAGATGGTCGACTCCATGCACCGTCGCGTTATCGCCCTCGAGGGCGGCCGTGTGGTCCGCGACCAGGAGAGGGGAGGCTACGGCAACTATGGCGCCTTCTAATCTCGGATATTCCATCAAAGAGGCTTTCCGCCACTTTTTCCGCAACTGGACGACGTCCTTCGGCGCCGTCATCACCATCTTCCTGTCCCTGTTCATCATCGGCCTGTTCATCATTGGCTCGGTGCTCGTCAACTCCGCCATCGGCAACGTCGAGGACCAGGTCACCATCCAGACTTACATCTCCGACGAGGCCTCCGATGACGATGTCGAGAACTACCAGGACAAGCTCGAGCGCATGGACAACGTCAAGAACGTCGAGTTCGTGAGCAAGGACGACGCCCTCAAGGAGTACAGCTCCTCGATCTCGAGCAACGCCGACGCCACCCTGTCCGCCCTCGACGGCCAGAATCCGCTGCCGCGCTCGTTCCGCATCGAGACGGAAGATCCCTCCCAGGTCGAGTCTATGGCCGAGGAGATCAAGTCCGACTCCGATTTCCGCAAGATCGTGGACGACGCCAACCCCGAGGTTGACGACAAGGATGCCGACGTCGCTGAGAACGTGCGATACGGCCAGGAAGAAGTCGCCCGCCTCTTCCAGCTCAACAGCTACATCCGCATCGCCGCTGTCGTGCTGGTCGCCCTGTTGACGTTCGTCGCGTTCATCTTCATCAACAACACCATTCGTCTGTCCATCACCGCCCGTCGCCGTGAGATTTCGATCATGCGTCTGGTGGGTGCCTCGAACGGCTTCATCCGCGGGCCGTTCATCACCGAGGGCGTGCTGCAGGCGCTGCTGGGCGCCCTGCTCTCGATCGGCGTCCTCGAGCTCTTCCGCAACCTCGTGATTCCCAAGGTTTCTGCGGGCATCAGCTGGATGAGCTTCGATGTGCCTATGGAGATTTACTTCGCCACGTATGGCGCGCTCGTGCTCCTCGGTGCGATCATCGGCCTGTTTGGCTCCGCGATCGCGATGAGGCGCTACCTCAAGGTGTAGCGCTCGAACATCGTTCGATCCCTTCGGAGGCCCCCGGGTGTTCCCGCGCAAACGTCCTTGCTGCTGAGCTTTGCTCGACGGCTGAGGATTGTTTGCTTAGGGAACGCCCGGGGGTTTCCTGCTCTCGTGGCACTGCGCGCGTGTTGGGGCGTGATCGTGGGGCTGACGTTGGCCCCGGTGATGGCTTGGCTGCTGCGGCTTGGCTTTTGGTGTGGACCGGGCAGGGGCTTGTTGGTTTGGGTACAAGGGTCGGTAGCTTAGATTTCACCCTTTGATTGAAAGGAATGCATGGGTAGAGGTAGACATTCGAAGAGCGGACGGCGCGGTCCGGCACGGTCGCGGCGCTTGCCCGGGCTCACGGGGACGGTGCACGTGTACGATGCGCGCGCCGAGGTCGAGACCGCGGAGGGCACATTTCGCCTGGGTTCGCGCTCGCTGCGTGAGGCCATGCCGGGGGACCGCGTGTACGTGAGCCTGCATCGCGGGCACGGCGGCGCACGTCGTGCCGTGGTGGAGCACGTGATCGAGCGCGCCGTCACGGCGATTGTGGGCGCCTTTGAGCCGGCGGGGCCGTTGGGTGCCGTCCGGCCCCTCGACTCGCGCATCAAACAGGATTTCTTCATCCTGCCCTCCGATGACTCCCCGCAACGGCTCTCAGTCGCTCCCGGCGACATTGTGTCCGCTCGGATTGTCGAATACCCGTCGCGCACCGAGTCCGGTGTGGTCACGCTCGAGCGCCGCATCGGCGACGCCAACGAGCCGGGCCTGGGCATCGAGTGCATCATGGCCCGGTATGGCCTTGCGTGCGGCTATCCGCAGGCTGCGGTCGAGGAGGCCGAGTCGCTCACGGTCGACGTCGACGATGCCCTGGCCGATCCGCTCCGTCGCGACATCCGCGATCGATTCGCCGTCACGATCGACCCGGTGGATGCGCGTGATTTCGATGACGCCATCTCCGTTGCGCGCACCGTGCGCGGCGGGTGGATGCTCGGCGTGCATATCGCCGACGTCTCGCACTACGTTGCGTGGGATAGCGCCATCGACCTCGAGGCGCGCCGCCGTTCGACCTCGGTGTACCTCGCCGATCGCGTGCTGCCCATGCTTCCCGAGCGTCTGTGCAACGACCTGTGCTCGCTGCGCCCCAACGAGGACCGCCTCGCCTTCACCGTCGATATCGAGCTCGATGCGCAGGGCCGCGTGCGCTCCTACGAGGCGTATCCGAGCGTGATCCGCTCGCGCGTGCGCATGGATTACGGAGCGGCGGACGCCTTGCTTATCGAGGATTCGCCTGTTGTGGCAGGCCTTGACGCCGCCGTGCTCGAGCGCGCCGAGGCCGCTGTGGGGGAGGCACACGCCAGCGGGGTGGATCTGCGCTCGTTTTTGCGCAATGCCGACGCGCTCGCCCGCGCGCGCCGCGAGGTTCGTCGCAAGCGCGGCTCCATCGACTTTGACACCCGCGAGGTCCACGTGCTCCTGGACGAAGCCGGCGTGCCCGTCGACATCGTCACGCGTGAGCGCACGGCTGCGACGAGCCTGGTCGAGGAGGCGATGCTGCTCGCCAACGAATGCGTTGCCGAATTCCTCGCCGACCGTGACCTCGTCTCCGCCTATCGCGTGCATGAGGACCCGTCGCCCGACAGCTTGGCTTCGACGGCCAAGACCCTCGCCGAGCTCGGTGCGGTTGAGGGAGGGCTCGCGGCGGGCATCATGCTCGGCGATCCCCGCGCCATCAACGCGGCGGTGGAGGACGCCTCGGGCACGGCGTTTGCGCCCTATGTGAACGCTTTGCTGCTGAGGGCTCAACAGCGCGCAATCTACAAGCCCCACAACGAGGGCCACTATGCACTCGGTGCCCGGGCGTACTGCCATTTCACCAGTCCCATCAGGCGGTACCCCGACCTCATCGCGCACCGTGTGCTCAAGATCGCCCTCGCTAAACGTGAGCTTGGCAAGAAGGAGGCGGCCGCCCGCGCACCGCGGTTCACGGGCGTGGGCTCCCACTCGCTGGTGAACATATGCCCGCAGCTCTGCCGTCAGGCGAGCGACAACGAGCGCGCCGCCGATGCGGCCGCCTCGGCTTCGCAGAAGGTCAAGGTCGCGCAGATGTACGCGGCTCGCATCGGCGAGCGCGATACGGGTACCGTCTCGTGGATTTCCGACATGGGCGCGTTCGTTCGCCTGGACGCCACGGGCGCCGAGGGCTTGGTGCGCATGGGCGACCTTGGAGGCGAATGGTGGGATCTCGACGACGTGCGCCTCACGCTCACGGGCGAATCCACGGGGACGAGGATTGAGCTCGGCTGCCAGGTGGTGGTGGAGGTCGCGAGCGTGAACGTGCTGCGCGGCCACCTCGACCTCAAACTTGTCCACGTGAGCGGCGGATGCGGTGTAGGCCTGGCCAGCGCGAGGCGGGCGCACGAGTAAAGCTGCACCCGTCCCCGTGGTTGCAGCGGGCGCATGTGCAATTCTGCACCCGTCCCCAAATTGCACATCCCCAAATTGCACATCGGCGCCGTGCGCTACACTTGGGTTTCGACTCTGTTTTAGGAGGACACATATGGACATGCCCATTGCGGCCCATGACATCGACTATGCCGAGAACCTGCTTGCCGCCGGTGAGCTTGAGACGGCCCGCGTGCTGTTGGAGGAGCTTGCCGCTGAGGCGGGGGAGTACGCCGATACCGCCTGCATCGCCACGGATGCGCGCCAGTGGTTCAGCTTCGCCACGCCCTTCGAGCGCCTCGCGTATCGTCGGGTGGAGCGCGACCCGCGCGAGCTCACGCAGCTCGATGCCCCCCTCGACCGCCTGTATGCCGCGCTTGCGTACGTGTACGTGCAAAAGGGCGAGTACGAGTCCGCCTGTGACGCGCTCAAGCAGGCGGTTCGATGGAACCCCATGAACTGCGCCCATCGTCTCAACCTCGCCGAGGTGTTTCGCGCGCTGGGCAATACGCAGGAGTGGGCGGCCCTGTCGGCTTCGGTGCTCGAGCGCGCGACCACGCCCCAGGCCCTTGCGCGCGCGTTTGCAAATCTCGGCCAGTTCTTCTTGGCGACCGATAACGTAAGCGCCGCCGAGGGTTGCCGCCGCGCGGCCCTGCGCGCGTGCGAGGACGACTCGGTCGCCACGGCGCTCGCCGCACGGCTGGACGAGGAGCAGCCCGAGGCTCAGGGGATCTCGGACGTCGAGGTGAACGCCGCGCTCGACGAGCTCGGCATCATGACGGGCGCCAATGCGGAGATCGCCGTGTGCCTGTTGATGTGCGCGACCGACGCTGCGGCGCAAGGCGACCGCGGCGAGGCGACGCGCTACACGCTGCTCGCGCGCGACCTGGTTGGCGCGCCCGCGTGCGAGGCGCTCATCCGTCTCATCCATGAGTCCGATGCCGAGTTGGCCCAGACCGCTTCTGAGTCCCGCGCTGCCGCTAGGGGGGAGGCTCCTGCCTCCGACACCGCCTCGCCAAACGTGAGCGAACAGGAGGGAGAGTAGCCATGGCCGATGGATTTGCCCGCAGACCCCGCCGCGAAAAGAAGCTCATCGCCAAAAACCGCTCGGCTCATCATGAGTATTTCATCGATGAGACCATCGAATGCGGCATCGAGCTCGCAGGCACCGAGGTTCGCAGCCTGCGCGAACGGGCCTGCCAGATCACCGATTCGTTCGCGCTCATCCGCAACGGCGAGTGCTGGCTGCACAACGTCCATATCCACCCGTATTCCAACGGCTCGATCTTCAACCGTGACCCCGATCGTCGTCGCAGGTTGCTGCTGCACCGCAAGGAGATCGACTACCTTGATGGCAAGCTGCGCACGCGCGGCGTGGCACTCGTCCCGCTTGAGCTGTATTTCAACGAGGACGGTCGCGTGAAGCTGCTGCTCGGGCTTGGCCGCGGCAAGAAGCTGTACGACAAGCGCGAGGACATGGCGAAGCGCGACATACAGCGCGAGATCGACCGCGCGCTCAAGCAGCGCAGCCGCTAGGGGCGCCCTTCCACCTACCGGCCAGCGCTCGTCGGCCGTGCCCTCTCGCCAGCAGCGCCAGCCCCGCGACTTCGAACTGCCGCCCGTGGCCGTCTACGGCATCTTTTTCCCGCCGACCCGAGTCGGTCCCTCTCGTGGGCCGGCGCGGGTTTTATACTGAAGGCGTGGTCTTGAGAAAGGGGATCGTCATGGCAATCGATTCAACGGCGATGTTCGCGATGAGCTACGGGCTGTATGTCGTTTCGGCTGAGGCGGACGGGTTGCAGGCGGGTTGCGTGGTCAACACGGCCGTGCAGGTGACCGCCAACCCCATACGCATGAGCGTCGCGGTGCACAAAGACAACGTGACCGCTGGGGTCATCCGTGCGGCGGGCGCATTTGCGGTGACGGCCATCGACCAAACCGCTGACATGCCCTTCATTGGCAACTTCGGCTTCCGCACGAGCGACACGTTCGACAAGTTCGCGAAGTACGGCAAGGTGGTGTCGGAGGTCGGCTGCCCATACTGCCCCGCGCATGCCTGCGCTGTGTACGGCTGCAAGCTCATCGACACCATCGACGTGGGAACGCACTACCTGTTCATCGGAGAGGCGGTGCAGGCCGAGCGCCTGTCCGACGAGCCGCCGCTCACGTATGCGTATTATCACAGCACCTTGAAGGGGAAGACGCCTCCTAAGGCCAGCTCGTATCAAGCTGGCTAGCGGATGCAGCGGACGTTTTGGTTGTGGCCCGGCAGGTCCGCTGCCAGGCCGCCCTCGGGGTGCCGCATCGCATTGCGCGAGATGCGAGATCGAGAAAGATTTCTTCTTGCTAATAAGACTGTATTCTAGTAGCATATAGGCAACGCAAAAGAGCAGACCCGCCTGCGTGGATTGATAGCAAACGGGTATACTCTGCTTACGTTCAATCGCCTGTGAAAGGAGCCATCATGGCTGAGAAGACCTACAAGTTCGTTTGTGTCGTGTGCGGTTTCGAGGTCGAGGTCGACACCCCCGAGCTGCCCGAGGACTACATCTGCCCCGTGTGCGGCGTTGGCCCGGATCAGTTCGAGGCCGTCGAGGAGTAACTCGGCCCCATCTAACAAGCACCTGCATCGCTTGAAAGGACGCTTCTTCGGAGGCGTCCATTTTTTGTGCCGTGCGAGTGAGCGGAGGATTTTTCGCCCTGTTATTGCGGGCGCATCAAGCCGAGAGGGGGTTTTGTTTGAGTTGCTGCGCGAGGCGGCGGTTGTCGGGGCAAAACTCATCGAGCAGGGCGTGGAAGCGCGCGTTGTGGCTGGGCTCCAACAGGTGGATCATCTCGTGCGCGACCACGAACTCAAGACATTCGATTGGATAGGCGGCGAGCCTCGCGTTGATGCGGATCGCGCCCGTTCGCGGGGTGCACGAACCCCAACGCGTCTTCATCACGCGCACGCTCCACCTCGTCGCGTGAACGCCGATGCGCCGCTCCACGCTTTCAGCGACGCCGGGTAGCACGCGGCGCACCTCGTCTCGGTACAGCTCGTCAATGGCGCTTTGGCTGGACAGCGCGGGGTCGCGGGGCGTGAGTTCGCCCCAGAGCGGCAGGAGGTCGGGGAGGCTCGGCGCGAGGTCGCGGTGGGCGTTGCGGGCGTGCGCATTCGCCACGCGTTGGGCGATCCATGGCGTCTTGCGATCCAAGAACTCCTGGGCCCGGGCAAGGGGAGTCCAGGTTGGGATGCTGAGCGATACCGAGCCGTCTGCCCGTACGCGCAGGTTGAGGTTCTTCACGCGCTTGCGCGTCACCTCAACGGGAATCTCGAGGCCGTCGTGGCGCACGATGAGGATGTGCTTGGTGTGCGCCATGGGCGTCGGGCCTCCTTTTTCGCGTCTCGCGCCGTCGCGGGCGCATGCAAACCTTTGTAGCATACCGTTGTTTCCGCGCTGATGCGTGCTTGCTCACGGTACTATGGAACGAATTGTCTCCAACAGAAAGGACGGCCTATGAGCCACCGCGAACGCGAGGTCATCGGCGTCGACGACCGGGTTTCGCCCGCTCGCGCCATTCCGCTGGGAATCCAGCACATGATGAGCATGTTTGGCTCCACGGTGCTCGTGCCCGTTTTGACCGGTCTCGACCCCAACGTCGCCATCATGTGCTCGGGTATCGGCACCATCTGCTATCTGCTCGTCACCGGCAACAAGATTCCCAGCTACCTGGGCAGCTCGTTTGCCTTCATCAGCCCCATCCTCGCCGTGGGGGCCACGCGCGGCCTCGACGCCGCCATGTCCGGCGTGATCGTCGCCGGCGCGGTGTTCCTCGCGGTCGCGGGCATCATCAAGCTCGTCGGCACGGGCTGGCTCGACCGCCTGCTGCCTCCCGTGCTCGTGGCCTCGGTCATGGTGGTCATCGGCGTGGGCCTTTCCGCCACCGCCGCGAACATGGCCTTCATGGCCTCGGATGCGTCAGGGGCTTCCGTGTTCAATCCGCAGGGCGCGTTGGTTGCGGCCGTCACGCTCTTCGCCGCCGTTGTCTTCTCCGGCCGCGGCGGCATCATCGGCACGGTGCCGGTGCTGCTCGCCATCGTCGTGGGCTACGCGGTCGCCGTGGCGTTTGGCATGGTCGACTTCGCTCCCATCGCCCAGGCCGCCTGGATCGGCCTGCCTCACGTGAGCTTCCCGAAGTTCGACATGGGTGCCATCGCGCTCATCGCGCCGGTCGCCGTGGTGACGGTCATCGAGCACATCGGCCACCTGCTCGCGGTGGGCGAGATCGTCGAGCGCGACTACCGACCGCTGCTGCCGCGTTCGCTTGCCGGCGACGGCTTGTCCACCATGATCTCCGGCTTTCTCGGCGGTCCTCCCACCACCACGTACGCCGAAAACATCGGCGTCATGAGCGTCACGCGCGTGTACTCGACCCAGATCTTCTGGTACGCCGGCGGCTTTGCACTCATCGTCGGCGGCCTGTGCCCCAAGCTCGCTGCGCTCATCAACTCCATCCCGAGCCCGGTCATGGGTGGAGTGTGCCTGCTGCTGTTCGGCCTTATCGCCTCAAACGGCCTGCGCATGCTCGTGTCCAACGGCGTCGACTTTGACGTCAACCGCAACCTCATGATCGCGTCGGTCGTCATCATTCTGGGCGTGGGTATGGAGACCTCCGGCATCGCCATCCCGCTGGGCGACTACACCCTGCCCGGCATGGCAACCTCCACGCTCGTGGGCATCATCCTGAACCTGGTGCTGCCGCAGGAGAAGAAGGCCGAGGACAAGTCCGCGGCATAAGCGGTCCCGCGCTCGGGTATAGTGGTTCCACGTGCCGGCGGGCAGAATTGCGCTCGACACGGCAATCTCAGAAGCTTTCCGCCTCCATACAGGCGGGTGTCATTACGATAGAAAGAGGATACACATGTCCAACAAGGGTAAGACGGTCCGCGCCCACTACCGCGGCACGCTCGATGACGGCACTCAGTTCGATTCCAGCTACGATCGCGGCGAGCCCATCGAGTTCGTTGCCGGCGCCGGCCAGATGATCAAGGGCTTCGACGCCGCCGTGCTCGACATGGAGGTGGGCGAGAAGAAGACCGTCCACATCCCGGCTGCCGAGGCTTACGGTGAGCGCTCCGAGGACATGATCTTGTTTTTCCCCGCGGCCGAGGTTCCTGATTTCGAGAAGATTGAGGTCGGCATGAAGCTCTTCCTGCAGGGTCCCGGCGGCATGCCCGTGCCCGTGACGGTTGTCGAGGTTTCGCCCGAGGGCGTCAAGCTCGACGCCAACCACGAGCTCGCTGGCTGCGACCTCAACTTCGACATCGAGCTCGTCGAGGTTGTCGAGTAGCGCTGGCATCCCGTGGACCTGTGAGTTGCAACGGGGCAATAGGACAAAGCGTGTCTAAGTTAGGACCGTCTACCCAGGTAGACGGTCCTTTCTCTATCACGCCGTGCCTTCGGGCGTGTTGCGTGCGTTTGCGCAGGCAGCCCGCCTTCGTGCAAAAAGCGCATCTCCGAGGGGAATGTATCCGCAGGTAGATGCGCTCTTCCGACATCAGGCGAGCTGGTCACGGCTGCTTGCCTGCGAAGTCCTTGAAACCGTTGCGTTGCGGGGCAAAAGGCGAGAGGCCGGAAGGCGTCGACGGGCAGATGCCGTCGTTTCGTGCCATAGGGTCAGCTGTGCTCCAAAAAGGAGGGTTCTCAGTGCGGGAAGGGACGTATTTCGTAGTAAGAGGGTGCCAATAATTAATATGTGTGGGGTTTATTCGAGACGGCCGAGTAGAGCCAGTATTTTTCGGGAAAAACCAGCCCGTAAAGCTTGAAATATCGGGGTGATATCCGCACGCCCAAAATAAACCCTGCACATCTTAAAAATAGACCCCCCAGAACGTACTTTTGAGGCACGGCGTAAGCCCTAGGCTACTGTTTGATTTCGATTCGTCGCACCGTTTACCGTGCCGATGCGCCGTGTTGATCGGCCGAAACGCCTCCATGCTGGCCCATCACGCCGATGTGCCATGTCAATCAAGGGACAGTCATCGCATCTTCGTTGTACTGGCTCGCGGGGAGGGGGCTCCTCAAACGCGCGAACAACTGTGTCTTTGCAAAAAAACGCCCCCATTTTTCAGCTCTGATAAATGGGGGCGGTTCGATTTTGGCGATTGGGGAGGCCGTCTACTTCGCGAAGAATGTCCAGATAAGCATCAGCACGATGACGAGCACGATGCCACCGATGGCGAGCGTGAGCCGCACGCGCGCACCGCGTGTGCGTTCCCGGACGCCTTTTTCGACAGCGGCGAGCTGCTCGACCTCGACAATTCGCTCCTCGCGCTCGGCGCGGTCCGCCTCAAGTGCGTGGGCGAGCGCATCGGTTATCTCGGGATGGGCATGGATGTCGTTCGCCTCGTCGATGTCCGCCTGCGCGGCATCTGCCTCGCGCTGTGCCTCTTCGGCAGCTCGCTGTTGGGCTTTTGCGGCCTTCTCCCCATCGGATATCGTGGAGCGCAGCTCTTTCTGGCGCTTTTCGGCACCGTCTTTTGCGTCTCCGTATGCATCACGTGCGCGGTCGGCTGCAGCGGCGACCGCATCAAACGCTTCTCGTGCCGAGGCGATGGGGCGCTCTGCCTCCGAGACGGCCGCATGAGCATTGGCGATGGCCGCTTGGGTTTCATCCTCAACGCGCGGAACGTCGTTCTTCGCGTTGCGCAGGGCCTCAGTCGCATCGGAGATCTCGTCTTCGAGCTCTCGTTTGCGCACCGAGTACCCGGCGGAATTCGCAGAGGGGTTGCGCTGAATTTCGATGTACTCCGCATTGAGGGTGGCAAGATGGGACTCGGCGCTCTTCACGGCCCGCTGCGCCGCGGCGATGCCATCGTCGCGCTCCTTGACGGCTCGATCGAGGTTGGTCTGTGCGTCGTCCAGGCGGCGCTGCAAACGCTTGCCGGACTCCCTCGCGGAGCGCTCCTTGTCCTCGGCCGCGTCGAGCGCGGACTTGAGGCGCCGCTCGATGACGGTGTCCTCTTCGCGCATCTTCTCGAGCTTTGCCTTGAGCTCGGCAATTTTGGCGGCGATCTCCGCCTGACGAGCCTCAGCGGCGGCTTTCTTCTGGTCTGCGTCGTCTTTGCGCTGCGACGCCTGCGTGACGATCTCGGCGTAGCGCGATGTGATGTCGAGGCGATGCTCGAGCTCCTGCTTGCGCGCCTCGATGGTGTTGTCCAGGCGTTCGAGTTCATCGCGCGCCTCGCTGTGAGCTCGGTGTGCGGCGTTCATCTCCTTCATGCTCGCCACGCCCTCGGCAAACAGGGCGCTTACCGTTCGGGCTGCATTGTTTTCGGGCTGACGCTCGGACGCTTCCGCCGTGTCGATATCCGATGCGGCGGACGCTTCGATCGCCTCGGGTACCTCTTCCGCGCGATCGGAGACGGACGGCGAGGCGTCGCTGTCGGTGGTTTCCTCGAGACGGTCGGCGAGGTCCTCCGCGGCATCGATGCTCATCGGTTCATGTTGCGTGTTGTCAAGCTCGCTCATGGCGCTCCCTCCGCACGCGGGCGTAGTCTGTTATGCATATGTACCCATCATACGGCTCGGCGCGGACGTGATGGGCGGCTCATTGGGGTTCCAATTTGTTTTCGCATCCGCTTGGGGGAGGGCCGAGGCAGCCGACGACAGGCCGGGACGCATCCGCTGGGGCCAGCGCGAACGGGTGGGCGGGGCGTCCGTTTGGGAGCGCTCTTGTGCCGTTGGGCGAACAGAGGCGAAACTTCGCGTTGCGGCTAGCCCGCAAGGGGTATGGGTATTCAGACGCCATGTCCAAAAGGTTGTGCATGGCGCTTATTTGAGAGGAGAGTAATATGGGTCTTTTTACTGGTAAAACGGTGATCGTCACCGGTGGCGGTAAGGCAACTCTTCAGGACGGTTCCGCCGGCTCCATCGGCTACGGCATCGACATCGCATTTGCCAAGGAGGGCGCGAACCTCGTCATCACCGGTCGCAACGTGGCCAAGCTCGAGGCCGCGAAGGAGTCGCTCGAGGCCGAGTACGGCATCGAGGTCCTGCCCGTCGCCGCCGACGTCTCCGCCGGCCAGGACAACGAGGCCGTTGTCCAGCATGTCGTTGACGAGGCGATCGCCAAGTTCGGTCGCATCGACGCGCTTGTGAACAACGCTCAGGCGTCCGCCTCCGGCGTGACCATCGTCGACCACACCATGGATCAGTTCAACCTGGCGCTGTATTCTGGCCTGTACGCCACGTTCCTGTATATGCAGAAGTGCTACCCGCACCTCAAGGAGACCCGTGGCTCCGTCGTCAACTTCGCTTCCGGCGCCGGCCTGTTTGGCAACTACGGCCAGTGCTCCTACGCGGCCGCCAAGGAGGGTATCCGCGGCCTGACGCGCGTCGCCGCCAACGAGTGGGGCCCCGACGGCATCAACGTCAACATCGTGTGCCCGCTTGCCTGGACGGCTCAGCTCGAGAACTTCCAGAATGCGTACCCCGAGGCATTTGAGGCCAACGTTCATATGCCACCGGCTGGTCACTACGGCGATGTCGAGACCGAGATCGGTCGCGTGGTCGTGCAGCTGTGCGGTCCCGACTTCAAGTACATGAACGGCGAGACCGTCACGCTCGAGGGCGGCATGGGCCAGCGTCCGTAGGACCTGCAGCTCAGTAGTCGACATTGCCCGCTCGGCATTCCGCCGGGCGGGCATTTTGCTGCCACAGCAGCGGGCTGCCTGGCGTGCCTGCGCGGGGGCGACGGCGGGGTCGTCTGGGCACGCTCACACCAGGGACAACGACGCCGCTTGAATGCGGCCGTCTCGGGGCCGTTCGCGCCCATCGCGCATTCGTGCATCTTCGGAAAAGATGTCAAAACCGCTAGAATTGTCCGTTACAAAAATACGACGATAGGGGAGGAAGCCATGGCTCGCCAGGACATAGAAATCGACGAGGCGCTCGGCGCGGTCGAGGACGCGTTGGAATGTCTCGACGCGGCCGCTCGCGACCTGAAGAGCGCTGGCAACTGGGGCTGGTTCGATATCTTCGGCGGCGGCTTTTTCACCTCGCTGATCAAGCACGACAAGATGCAGACCGCCCAGCGCCATCTATCCTCCGCGCAGGCGGCCCTGGCGCGTTTGGCCGACGAGCTCAACGACGTTCAGGGATTTGCCGGCCTCGGCCCCGATGTGGGCGATTTCCTGCTCGCTGCCGACTGGCTGTTCGACAACGCCTTCATGGACGCCATGGTTCAGCAGCGCATCATCGAGTCCCAGGATCGCGTGGCGAAGGCAATCGCCCAGTGCGAGCAGGTGCGCGACCAGCTTCTCGCCCTCAAGCGCCCCAACCGCTCCTCCGGCAACGGATTGCCGAGCGCGGAGTAGAAACGCCCCAGATGTAAAAGATTTGGACAGACAAATGAGCCTCGGGCCGCTAGAGTGAGGACGACGAACACCACTCGGCTGGAGGAGGGGCGATGGCCAACTGTAGGGGAGCATCGGGAGACGGCGTCTTGGGTTCTGCTCGCCGTCTCCGCTGTGCTCCAAGTGGGATTCCAGCTCATTTCTCGCTGAATGTCGTGGGGCACGGCGTGCGATAGTACAATAGGCGGCTGATAGCACGCGGCGCCGTCAGCGAGCGGACGCAAGCCTTCACGCGGAGGAGCCTCGCGCGCGGGCGGTTGCTTCCTTGTCTGCGCGGCGCCGGATAGCCGAGGAGCCGAATATGGATCAGTCCCTGTTCAAATACGAAATTGTCGCCGAGGATCCCAAAACGCATGCGCGTGCGGGCATCTTGCACACGCCGCACGGCGACATCGAGACCCCCATCTTCATGCCGGTCGGCACGAAGGCCAACGTGAAGGGCATCCCCACCGAGACGGTCAAGGGCCTTGGCGCCCAGATCGTGCTCGCCAACACCTATCACCTCGCCATGCGTCCCGGCGCGGACACCATCGCCGAGCTCGGCGGCCTGCACGATTTCATGAACTGGCACGGCCCTATCCTCACCGACTCCGGTGGATTCCAGGTGTTCTCCCACGGCGACGCCGTCAAGCTCACCGACGACGGCGTGCGCTTCATCGCCACCGATTACGATGGCTCCCACGTGTTTTGGACGCCCGAGGACAACATGGACATTGCCATGAAACTCGGCAGCGACATCTGCATGCAGCTCGACCAGTGCCCGGGGTACCCCGCCACGCGCAAGTTCGTGGAGCGCGCCGTCGAGCTTTCCAGCATGTGGGCCGAGCGCTGCTACCGCGCCCATACGCGTGACGACCAGGCGCTGTTCGGCATCGTTCAGGGCGGCATGCACCTCGACCTGCGCCTGCGCTCGCTCAAGCACCTTGAGGAGGTCGGCGACTTCCCTGGCTACGGCATCGGCGGTTACTCGGTGGGCGAGCCCCACGAGGTCATGTTCGAGACGCTCGAGCCGCTCGTGTCTGAGCACATGCCAAAGCGCAAGCCCCGTTACCTCATGGGTGTGGGCAACCCCACCACGCTGGTGCGCGGCGTGGGCTGCGGCATCGACATGTTCGACTGCGTGCTTCCCACCCGAACCGGCCGCATGGGCACCGCGTTTTCGAGCACGGGTCGCATGAACCTCAAGAACGCCAAGTTCGCGAAAGACCCTCGTCCCATCGATGAGAAGTGCACGTGCCCTGTGTGCACGGGCGGCTACTCCCGCGCGCTCATCCGCCATATGGTCACGCAGAAGGAGATGCTCGGCGGCATACTGTTGTCCCAGCACAACATCTACTTCCTGCTCGACCTCATGCGCCGTGCCCGTCAGGCGATTATCGACGGTCGCTACGCCGAGTTCCAGGCGGAGTGGATGGCGAGCGAGGGCGCTGCCGATTTCTAACGCCATCAGCCGGGCGCGCGGCGGCGACTCGGAGCTGCAGGGTGCTCGGGGCCGCAGCGCGACCGGCCACCCCTGGCGAGCGGTGCCAGCCCGGCCATCTCCAGCACCCGGGGCTGCAGCGCACACCGCTTCTCGCGTATTTCGAGGGTAGGATTGTCGAAAATTGACCGCCGCAAGGCCTCGTTTTTCGACGATCCTACCCTTGTTGCAATTCTTTTCGGCATGCGACGGCGATGTCCATGATCCGGAGTGCGATTTTGGGTAGAAGAAGTCTCATATGCTGGCAAACGTGTGCTTGAAAGGAATCGCGCATGCCTTATTACGGCTACTACGGATATGGCTACGACCCGCTCTACCTCATCATCGTGCTCGTCACGACGGTGATTGGCCTCATGGCGCAAAACTATGTCAACTCGACGTATCGCCGCTGGTCAAAGGTCGCCTCGGACGGTGAAACGGGCTCTGAGGTCGCGCGCCGCATGCTGGACGACCTGGGCTGTGGCCGCGTGGGCATCCGAAGCACCCCCGGCCACCTGTCCGACCATTACGATCCGCGCGACAACAACCTCTACCTTTCGCGTGAAAACCTGTCCGGCGGTTCGGTGGCGAGCGTCGCCGTGGCCTGCCACGAGGCGGGGCACGCCGCCCAGCGCGAGAGCGGTTACTTCATGATGAAGGTGCGTCACGCCCTCGTTCCCGTGGTGAACTTCACGCAAAACATCTGGACCCTCGTGTTTTTGTTCGGCATCGTGATGAACATGGCGGGCTTGACGACGCTGGCCATCGGCCTGTTCGCCTTCTCGGTGATCTTCCAGTTGGTAACACTTCCCGTCGAGTTCGATGCAAGCCGCCGTGCCGTGGCGTACATCGAGCGTTCGGGCATGAGCGAGGTCAACGTCCGCGGCGCGCGCAAGGTGCTCACCGCGGCTGCCCTCACCTATGTCACCGCCGCCTTATCCAGCGTGCTGCAGCTGGTCTACCTGCTGGCGCGCACCAATCGGAATAACGAGGAGTAGCAAGGCGCGCAAGGTGTGTCCGTGTGGCTTGCTACACTGACGACAGTCACATACAAGAGTGAGAGGAGGGCACATGAACGTGTGGGATTTGGCGGGCTCCCCGGGCGCTTCGGCATCGGCTGCGCCGCAGGAGGACGCCCTGTCCGTTTCGCAGGCCGCCGAGCTTGCGGCCGACGCGCTGCATGGTGTTCCCAAGATCACGGTGCTCGGCGAGGTCACGGGGTTTAGAGGCCCCAACGCCCGAAGCGGCCACTGCTATTTCCAGATAAAAGATGAGTCCGCCGCGCTCGAGTGCATCGTGTGGAAGGGCACTTACGACAAGCGCACCTTCGATTTGCGCGACGGCTTGCAGGTGCTGTTCACCGGCACGTTCGACGTGTATAAGCCCACGGGCAAGATGAGCTTCAAGGCGAGTTCGTTTGCCTTGGCGGGAGAGGGACTTCTCCGCCAGCAGGTCGCGCAGCTGGCGGAGAAGCTGCGTCGCGAGGGCCTGATGGAGCCCGAGCGCAAGCGGCGCATCCCTGTGTTCTGCACGCGCGTCGCCGTGGTGACGTCGCTTTCGGGCGCGGTGATCAACGACGTCAAGCGCACGCTTCGCCGCCGCAACCCCATGGTCGAGATCATCTGCGTAGGGGCTAAGGTGCAAGGCGAGGGCGCCCCGGAGGAGCTTATCGATGGCCTGCGCCGCGCCGCCGCGCTCATGCCCGACTGCATCCTGCTTGTTCGCGGCGGAGGTTCGTTCGAGGACCTCATGACGTTTAACGACGAGCAGCTCGCCCGCGCCGTCGCGGCCTGTCCCGTGCCCGTCGTCACGGGCATCGGTCATGAGCCCGACACCTCGATTTGCGACATGGTGTCCGACCGCCGTTGCTCGACGCCGACGGCAGCGGCCGAGTCCGTTGCACCCGAGTTCTCCGAGCTCGTCCAAGTGCTGGATGCGCGTGAGCAGCGACTGGTCCGCTCGGTCTCGGCCCGCATCGCCAGCGCGAAGATCGAGTCCGAGGGGATGGACGGCAGGGCGCATCGCGCCATGCGGACGCGCTTGGACAAAGAGCTCATGGGGGTCGAGGCGCTTGCTGCCCGGCCATGCCTGGTCGACCCCGGCAACATCGTGGAGCGACGCCGGTTCGAGCTCGATCAAACGGCCGACCGCCTGGTTGCGGCATGCGATCGCTCGCAGGAGCGTTTCGCCCGCGGGCTTGAGCGGTTGGCGCCGCGCCTTTCGGCCGGGCCGGAAGTGCTCACACGCACGGGGCACGAACTTAAGCTCGTCGAGTCGCGCCTCCGTGCGCAGGCGGGCGTCCTGTTGGGCGTCCCCACCTCGGACCTGGGGAAATACGCGGCCGCGCTCGATGCGCTGTCGCCTCTCAAGGTGCTTGGCCGCGGATACGCCATCGCCTACACGGGCGCCGGCCGCGTCGCCGCGCACGCTTCGGCGTTCTCGCCCGGGGACGACGTGCGCGTCCGTTTGGCCGACGGCACGGTTGATGCTACGGTGCGCTCCGTGGAGACGCTGGGCGACTAAATTGGTATGACAGGCCGCGCGTCGCGAACGGCGCGCGGAGCGATTTTGAAGGAGAACGTCATGGCAGAGTACAAGAACGTCGAGGAGCTGACGTACAAGGAGGCCTCCACCGAGCTCGAGTTGATCATTCGCAGCCTCGAGTCGGGCGATATGGAGCTTGAGGAGTCGCTCGAGAGCTACACCCGTGGCGTCGAGCTGCTCAAGAGCCTCCGTGGTCGCCTGGCAGCCGCGGAGCAGAAGGTCTCCATCCTCATGCAGGACGTCAACGGCACCGACACGCTCGTGCCCGGCGAGGCCGCAACCGATACCGACGCCCTCAACCTGTAGAACATTCGGGGCGATGCGCAAAAGGGGGACGGGTGCGTTGTTACACATTCGAGGCACCGGCCCTCCTGTTGTGGGAAGATGTGTAACAACGCACCCGTCCTCCTTTTGCGCCCTGAAGATTGGAGCCATCATGTCCGATTGCATCTTCTGCAAGATCGCCACTCACGAGATTCCCTCTACCGTGGTTTACGAGGACGATCTCGTCATCGCCTTCGACGACCTCAACCCGCAGGCGCCCGTCCATACGCTCGTGATCCCCAAGGTGCACCACGAGAACATCATCGACGGCGTGCCGGCCGAAACGCTCGCCGCCATGATGCACGCCGTGGCCGAGGTCGCCCGCATCAAGGGCCTCGATGAGGGCTTCCGCGTCATCTCCAACAAGGGTGAGGCCGCGGGCCAGACGGTCATGCATTTCCATATGCACGTGCTGGGCGGCAAGCCGCTCGGCGAGGGTCTGGTGTAGCCGTCCGCCGCTTGCCATCGGTTTCGAACCGCGCACGTACCGTTGTGCGCGCCGATGCACTTTCGGGTTATGATGAATAGCAAGTACCGTTCCGCGCGGCGCCCTGCACGCCGCGCGTCTACATGTAGGGAGTGTCATGAACGTCCTCGTTCTCAACGCCGGTAGCTCGAGCCTCAAGTTCCAACTTATGAACACGAAGACCCGCGAGGTCTTTACGAAGGGCAACTGCGAGCGCATCGGCCTTTCCGATGGCATTTTCGGCCATGCCGAGGGCGACGGCGACAAGGTCAAGGAGACCGTCGATTTCCCCGATCACGGCGCTGCCATTCGCAAGGTCATGGACCTCATCCATGCATGTGGCTTCACGATGGAGGCCTTCGGTCACCGTATCGTTCAGGGCGGTTGGCACTTCAAGGACTCCGCGCTCGTCGACGACGAGGTCCTCGCTAAGATCTATGAGGTCGCCCCGCTCGCCCCGCTGCACAACTATGCCGAGGCCGGCGTCATCGAGTACTGCCGCGAAACCTACCCCGAGCTGCCGAACGTCGCCGTGTTCGACACCTCCTTCCACATGGGCATGCCCCCTGCGGCGTACATGTACGCTCTGCCGACCGACGTCCGTGAGAAGCTGCACATTCGCAAGTACGGCGCCCACGGTACGAGCCACCGCTACGAGTGGCAGACCGCCAAGGAGCTTCTCGGCGATACGTGCCATCGCGTGCTCTCCTGCCACCTGGGCAACGGTTCGTCCCTGTGCGCCATCGAAGACGGCGTGGTGCGCGACACCACCATGGGCCTGACGCCGCTCGACGGCCTCATGATGGGCACCCGCTGCGGCTCCATCGACCCCGCAACCGTGTGCTACCTGCAGCGTGAGGGCGGCTACACGTGCGACGAGGTCGACACCATGATGAACAAGCAGTCTGGCTTCCTCGCCATTTCCGAGAACACGAGCGACGTGCGCGACATCCGCAACGGCGCCGCGGCGGGCGACGAGAGGTGCCTGCTCGCGCTCGATATGTTCATCTACAAGGTCGTTGCCCAGGGCGCGTCCATGATCGCGAGTATGTCCGGCGTCGACACCATCACCTTCACGGGCGGCATCGGCGAGAACGACTGGGCCACGCGCCAGGCTATCTGCGAGTGCTTCGAGTGGATGGGCGTCCGCGTGGACCGCGAGAAGAACAAGAGCCTGTGCTTCGGTAAGACCGGTGTGTTCTCCACCGCCGGCTCCTCCGTCACCGTCATGGTGCTCCCCACCGATGAGGAGTACATGATCGCCTGCGACGTCGAGCGTCTCGCCAAGTAGGTATCGCCTCTCACAGAACCAAACGCGAAGCGGCCCCTCGTTTGAGGGGCCGCTCTTTCATGGCGCGCTTTTTGCCGTGGCGCGCTTTTTGCCGTTGAGCGCCTTTTGCCCGGGAGTGCCTTTGGGCGTGCCCGGGCACCTCCTGTGCGCGTGCGCTATTTGACGGTGAGCACGGGGATGTCGGAGGAGCGAAGCACGCTGTAGCTCACACTGCCGAGCATGCCGCGCAGGGCGCCCAGGCCGCGGCGACCCATGATGATGAGGTCGCAGCGGTGATCGGCGGCGTAACTGGTGATCCCGTCGACGGGGGAGGGGGCGAGGCGCGTCTCGATGACGACCTTGGCCTTGATGCCGTCCATGTCCTTACCCAGGAGCGCCGCAACGCCGTCGTGCAGCTCGCGGTTGGAGCGCTCGGCGATCGAGGATAGAAGCGTTTCGTAGCTCGCGTAGTCGATGGGCGCCTCCCCGAACGCACCGGCGGCGGAAAGCATGGACGGCGGCATGATGTCGTTGGATGCGACCGTGATGATGTGAATGGTGGCGCCCTCGTCACTCCCTACGAGGTCGACGGCCAAGTGGAGCGCGGCATGCGCGTGCTCGGAATCGTCGAAGGGAACCAAAACGTTGTTGAATACCATGGGTGCCCCTTTCACTCGTCGTGCATCCGTTATTGACTCTGTACCCTTTAGCGTGGCGAAGTAGTCGCGAGAGGTTACTCGGCCATCTGAGCCTGAACGGCCGTGATGGCCACGACGCCCACGATGTCATCGGCGGAGCAGCCGCGAGACAGGTCGTTCACCGGCTTGGCGATGCCCTGCAGGATGGGGCCGTAGGCCTCGGCGCCGCCGAAGCGCTGCACCAGTTTGTAGCCGATGTTGCCGGTCTCGAGGTTGGGGAAGACGAGCACGTTGGCGTGGCCGGCGACTGCGGACTCGGGTGCCTTGAGCTCGGCGACGGACGGCACGATCGCGGCGTCGAGCTGCAGGTCGCCGTCGATGGCGAGCTCGGGTGCCTTCTCCTTGGCAAACGCGGTGGCCTCCTGGACCTTCTTGGCGACTTCGCCGCCGGCAGAGCCCATGGTGGAGTAGGAGAGCATGGCGACCTTGGGCTCGACATCGCCCATGAAGGTCTTGAAGGAGTTGGCCGAGGCGATGGCGATCTCGGAGAGCTCGTCGGAGGTCGGGGCGATGTTCAGGCCGCAGTCGGCGAACACGAGGGTGCCGTCGACGCCAAACTGCTCGGTTTTGGTGCACATGATCATGAACGCCGAGACGAGCTTGGTGCCCGGGGCAGTCTTCAGGATCTGCAGGGCGGGACGCAGGGTGTCGGCGGTGGAGTGGCAGGCGCCGGAGACAAGGCCGTCCGCGTCGCCCATCTTGACCATCATCGTGCCGAAGTAGGTGGCGTCCATCACCTGGGCGCGGGCCTGCTCGATGGTCACGCCCTTCTTGGCGCGCAGTTCGGCGAACTTCTGCGCGTACTCCTCATGCTTCTCGGCATTGCGCGGGTCGATGACGGTGGCGCCGGGGATGTCGATCTCGTCGGGGTTGCCCAGGATGACAAGGTTGGCGAGATCCTCCTCGACGATCTTCTTGGCCGCTTCGATGGTGCGCGGATCTTCGCCCTCGGGCAGGACGATGGTCTTCTTGTTCGCCTTGGCGGTGGCCTTCATGCGGCTCAGGAAATCGCTCATACATGCTCCTCGTTTGTCCATGGCCCATCGCCGACATTCCGCGCGCGATGAGCTTTATTGGTGATACAAAGCTCATTATAGGACTCGACCGCTATAATCATTTGGATAAAACGCGTTGCGCGGGTCATGACGGCCCCGCCCATCGCCCGAGAAGAGCAACACGCCGTCATTACCTGCAAGGAGCTGTCATGCAGATCAACTCAGGTCTCCCGGGGGACTTCAACCCAAGTGCCTACGACATGATCGTCGTCGGTGCGGGCTACGCGGGCGCGGTGTGCGCGCGTCGCCTCGCAGAGACCGTCGGCTTCCGCGTTGCCGTGCTGGAGCGCCGCGAGCACATCGCGGGTAACGCCTACGATTACTACGACGAGGCCGGCATCCTCGTCCATCAGTACGGCCCGCACATCTACCACACGTTCAGCGAGCGCGTGCACACGTTCCTGTCGCGCTTCACCGAGTGGACCGACTACCAGCACAAGGTGCTCGCCAACGTCCACGGCACGCTTATGCCCGTGCCTTTCAACCACCAGAGCCTCCTGCTCGCCTTTGGCGACGAGCGTGGCGAGGAACTCTACGGCAAGCTCGTGGAGACCTTTGGCAAGGATGTGAAGGTGCCGATCCTGCAGCTTCGCGAGAAGAACGATCCCGATCTCGCCGAGGTTGCCGACTACGTCTACGAGAACGTCTTTTTGCACTACACGATGAAGCAGTGGGGCCAGACACCCGACGAGATCGATCCGTCGGTCACCGCCCGCGTGCCCATCTTCGTCGGCGACGACGACCGCTACTTCCCCCAGGCCCCCTACCAGGGTATGCCCGCGGCAGGGTACACGGAGCTGTTCGCGAACATGCTCGATCACGACTGCATCGACGTCTTCTGCGATGTCGACGCCCGTGACATCTTTGAGCTCGACGACACCACGGTGAAGGTATGCGGCAAGGTGTACGGCGGCGAGGTCGTCTACACCGGCCCGCTCGACGAGCTGTTCGGTTTGGACCTCGGCTCCCTGCCGTACCGCACACTCGACATGCAGTTCGAGACGCTCGACGTCGACCAGTTCCAGCCGGTCGGCACCGTGAACTACACGGTCTCCGAGGACTACACGCGCATCACCGAGTTCAAGAACATGACGGGCCAGAAGGTCGACGGCAAGACGACCATCATGAAGGAGTTCAGCCACGCCTACGAGCCCGGCAGCGGCCAGACCCCGTACTACGCGATCCTCGACCCCGATAACCGCAAGCTCTACGAGCGCTATCTCGAGCGCGTCGCCCACATCACGAACTTCCACCCGGTGGGCCGCCTCGCCGAGTATCGGTATTACGACATGGACGCGGTGACCGCCTCCGCGCTCAACCTTTCCGATGAGATTATTTCCTGCCATGCCTAATTGCGAACAGACAAACGCCGGGGCCGCCTACGACATTGAGGCGGCCCGCGCCGCATTTCCCATCAAGACGATCTCGGTGACCCCTGCGGGCGAGGGCCATAAGGTGCTTTCCTTTGGCATCCCGAGCTACAACGCCGCCAAGGATATAGACCACTGCATCTCCTCGATCCTCGAGGGGTCCAAGTGCGCATCCGATATCGAAATCATCATCGTCGACGACGGCTCCCAGGACGAGACGGGGCAAAAGGCCGACGAATGGGAGGCCCGTTATCCGGGCATCGTCCGCGTGGTACATCAGGAAAACGGCGGCCACGGCATGGCCGTACGCGCGGGCCTGCGCGAGGCGCGCGGCACGTACTACAAGGTCGTGGACTCCGACGACTGGCTCGACGCCTCGGCGCTCGCCACTATGCTCACGATCTTGCGCGGGTTCGAGGAGCGCGATATCCGCGTGGACCTCTTCATTTCGAACTACGTGTACGAGAAGGTTTACGAGGGCACGCACACAACGATCAGCTATCGCATGGCGCTGCCGCGGAAAAAGGTCTTTACCTGGGATGATATCCGCCGGTTCCGCCCCGACCAGAACCTGCTCATGCACTCGCTGTGCTACCGCACCGACGTCCTGCGCGCCCACGATCTGCCCATGCCGCCGCACACGTTCTATGTGGACAACATCTACGCCTACGTGCCGCTGCCTAACTGCAAGACACTGTACTACGCCGATATCGACCTGTACCGGTACTTCATCGGGCGCGAGGGCCAAAGTGTCAACGAGTCCACCATGGTCAAGCGCCTCGACCAGCAGTTCCGCATCACGCGCATCATGATGCAGGCCTATCACCTGTACGAGGACGTGCCTCAGGAGAAACTGCGTGCGTACATGATGGGCTACTTCACCATGATGATGGCGATCTGCTCGGTGTTCACCAAGCTGTCCGACAAGCCGGGCATCGAGGACGAGCTCAAGGCGCTGTGGACGGAGCTCAAGGAGTATGACGAGACGATGTACCGTCACGCCCGCCACGGCCTGATCGGCACGGGCACCAACCTCCCCGGCAAGCTGGGCGCAAGGACCACCATCGGCATGTATCACCTTGCGAGCCGCATCTTCAAATTCAACTAACGTGTAATTTGGGGACGGGTGCAGTTTTATACATGTCCCAGGGGCGGGTGCGGCGACAATGCTGCGCCCGTCCCCTTTTTTGCCATACTGCGCCCATCTGCTTTTGTGCCCGCTCGGTGGGGTAGACTGAATCCGTAAAACGACGAAATGAGGTTCTCCCCATGACCGATACCGCCCCTGCCGCCCGCGAACGCCGCGTCATCGCCGTGATCGACGGCAACTCCCTCATGCATCGCGCGTTCCATGCGGTGCCGCCCACCATGAACGCGCCGGACGGCCGCCCCACCAACGCCGTGTTCGGCTTCCTCAATATGTTCCTCAAGATGGCCGATGAATTTGCGCCCGATGGCGTGGTGTGCGCCTTCGACAAGGGCCGCCCAAAAGTCCGCATGGAGATGCTGCCGCAATACAAGGCGCAACGTCCGCCCATGGACCCCAATCTGCGAGCTCAGTTCCCCATGATCAAAGAGCTCCTGCAGGCCCTGTCCATCCCCGTGGTCGAGCTCGAGGGCTGGGAGGGCGATGACATCCTCGGCACGCTCGCCCGCCGCGGCGAGCGCCAAGGCTGCGACATGTATCTCGTCACGGGCGACCGCGACATGTACCAGCTCGTTACCGACCATGTGCACGTGGTGTCGACCCGCAAGGGGCTCTCCGACATCGCCATCATGACGCCCGAGAGCGTGGACGACCTGTACCACGGCATCACGCCCGACCTCGTTCCCGATTTTTACGGTCTCAAGGGCGATAGCTCCGACAACATCCCCGGCGTTCCCGGTATCGGTCCCAAAAAGGCGAGCGCGCTGATTGTGCAGTACGGCAACCTCGACGAGGTCATTGCGCATGCCGACGAGGTGAAGGGCAAGATGGGCGAGAACCTGCGCGCTCACATCGACGATGCGCTCATCTCGCGCAAGATCGCCACCATCATGACGGACGCTCCCATCGAGTGCGATCTGGACGAGGTCTCGTTCCCCGCGTTCGACGCGCTGTCGGTGTTCGCCGCCCTGGGCGAGCTCGGCATCATGGCCATGCAGAACCGGTTCCTCGCGCTTTTGGGCGACGGCGCCGCTGCCGAGATGCCCGCGACGAGTCTGGAGATGCCGCGCGTGATGTCCGCGCGTGTGGCCGACGGCGCGGGTGTGGACGAGGCTTTGGCGGAGATCTCCCGCGCACTTGAGGCGGGGGAGTGGCTCGGCGTCGCCCTGGAGGATGACAAGGAGTCCGGCGCCCTCTTTGGGCTTACGCGCACCCTGTGGGTCGCCACTGACGACGCCCTGGTTGCCATCGAGGAGCCTGAGGGCATGGGCGGCCAGGGCGAAGGTCTCATCGCGAGCACGCTGAAACGCATGTGCTCTGAGGGCAGCATCGCCTCCTGCGACGTCAAGGCTCTGCTGCACGTGCTCTCGCCCATCGACTCGAGCGAGCGCGAGGTGCTCGACCCGCTCGACATCGATGCCGGGCGGCTGTTTGACGTTGTCGTCGCGGCGTATCTGCTTGATTCCGTCCGGTCGGATTTCGCCGATTCGTACCTCGCCGAGACCTACTTGCGCGCGGCGCTGCCGTTTGCCGCCGGGGAGGACGGTGCCCCTGCGGATGCCCCGTCTGCCGTCGCGCGGGGCGCCTGGCTTGCCCGTTTCGTGCGCGAGCCCTTGGCGGCCGCCCTTGCGGCTCAGGGCGCCGAGGACATCTTCGCCAAGATCGAGATGCCGCTGGTGCGCGTGCTCGCCTCCATGGAGCGCGCGGGTATGTATGTCGACCCCGAGCGTCTTGCCGCTCAGTCCGAGGAGTTGGTCGGCCAAATTGGCGATCTGGAGCATCGCATCCGTGAGCTCGCGGGCGACGAGACCTTCAACCTTTCGAGCCCCATGCAGCTCTCGCGCATCCTGTTCGACAAGCTCGGCCTGCCCACGGCCGGCCTCAAGAAGACGCAGCGCGGGTATTACTCGACAAACGCTAAGGTGCTCGAGGAGCTCGCCAAGGACCACGAGATCGTCCGTCTCATCCTCGAATATCGCGAGAAGACCAAGATCAAGTCCACCTATCTCGACACGCTGGGCGGCCAGCGTCGTAGCGACGGGCGCGTGCACACCACGTACAACCAGACCATCACCGCCACGGGGCGCCTGTCGAGCTCCAACCCCAACCTGCAGAACATCCCCACCCGCTCCGAGCTGGGCCACGCCGTCAAGAAGGCGTTCTCCGTGGAGGAGGGCTCTGTCTTCGTGGCGATCGACTACTCGCAGATCGAGCTCAGGCTGCTTGCGCACCTCTCCGGCGACGAGCACCTGGTGAGCGCCTTCAACGAGGGCGAGGACTTCCACGCCGAGACCGCCGCGCGCGTGTTTGGCGTCGCCCTGGATGAAGTCACGCCGCAGTTGCGCAGTCGTGCCAAGGCGGTGAACTTCGGTATCGTGTATGGACAGCAGGCATACGGCTTGTCGCAGACGCTCGACATCCCCATGGCGGAGGCGCGTGGGATGATCGACGCCTATTTCCGCGCGTATCCCGGCGTGCGCACGTACTTGGACGAGACCGTTGCCTTTGCCAAGCAGACGGGGTATGCCGAGACCATGTATGGCCGCCGCCGCCCCATCCCCGAGCTGCGCGTGCCGGCGCAGCGCATGTTTGGCGAGCGCACGGCGATGAACCATCCCATGCAGGGGTCGGCGGCCGACATCATCAAGATCGCGATGGTGCGCGTGGCCGAGCGCCTGCGCGCCGAGGGCTTTGCCGCCAAGATGATCTTGCAGGTGCACGACGAGTTGGATTTCGAGTGCCCCGTGGGTGAGGTCGACGCGCTCGTGGCGATGGTGCGCGAGGAGATGGAGGGCGTGGCCGAGCTACGCGTTCCCCTCATCGCGGACGCGAGTGTAGGCGAGACCTGGGCCGAGGCGAAGTAATTTTTATGGTCGGGGCGCTCACGTTGTGGATACGTGAGTGTCCCGATTGCTGACGTTGAGGGGAAACAAGGCCCCATGGGTGCCATCCTCCCGGCGCCGATGGCGCTCGAACGCGTCTTGGGTGCCGGGAGCGAATGAGTTGGACCCGGGCGTCGGTCTGCCTTGTGAACGCTGGGGGACGAACGCTGTGGGCGGTGTCGTTGCCGCTACTTTGTGGTGCGCACCGCGTCGACGATGCGGTCGATGACGGTGAGGACGCCCGCCTCGTTGTTGGTGGGCGCGAGGAACTTGCCATGCTCGTGCATGTGCTCGGCGGCGTTGCCCATCACATAGCTGTGGCCGACGGTCTCGAGCATGGGGATATCGTTGTACGTATCGCCAAATGCGGCGATATCGGCGACATCGATGTCGAGCGCCTCTGCCAGGTGCCGGATGCCGGAGCCCTTGTTGATCCCAAGGTTCATGAAGTCGATCCACTCGTTGCCCGCGCACGTCACGTACAGGCGCGACCCGAATTCCGGGTTGTAGAGCTCCTCGAAGTTGCGCATGCTATCCCAGCCGGGGAAGTACATCGAGACTTTGTTGGAATCCACATCGACGCTGTCAAACGAGTCGACGTACGTGATCGAGTGGTAGTAGATGCTCACCATGTCGTGATGCTCACGGTCGCGCTCGAGCATATACGCCTCGTCGAAGGAGCACAGCACGGGGGCGCCGTGCCCGGAGGAAACGCAGCGATCGAGCACCTCGTGATAGAGCCCCTTGTCGAGAAGATCGCGGTAGACCGCCTCTCCGCGCAGGTAGACGGCGGCGCCGTTGTCTGCGACAAACGCCATGTCCTGATGGTGGAGGGGGAATGCGGAGCGGAGAGTGGGCTCGGGCCTGCCGCTCGCTGCGCAAAACACAACACCGTGCCGCGTGAGGGCGTCGATGCGCTCGTCGATCCCCTCGGGCATGGATTTATCGTCGGCGAGCAACGTGAGGTCCATGTCCGTCGCGATGAGCTTGATCGAGGATAGGTTCGTGTCGGTGAGATACGAGGGAAGCATGCAGTTCTCTCCAATCCATAGTGCGCGCGGCTTCTGACTGCCGCGATAGTCTTTTCCTTGACGTATTGTACGGCCTTTTGCCGGCATGCCTGAGGCATTCGCATAGTTATCATTCGTTTTACGCGCCCCCTGGGGATTGCGACGGGCCGCGGTGCTCCAGGGTGCCGATACGAGCACGAGAGCAGCGTCTCGGGCACCGCCGCGCGTCGCACGTATCCCGGCGTGCGCACAGTCAGTATGCATAAAGATGAATAAGAAATGTAACCAATCTATTTCTTGGTATACACCATGGACGCACTCCGCCAAGACGGAGTATCCTACCCTGCAGCACGCGGAACTTTCACGCATTAAGTTGCAAGGGAGAGGGGGATGGGCCCCCTCTGGTTGCGTCGTGCGGAAGGGGTCTCAGACAAAAACCGGAGGTATCATCATGACTCACGAGACTGTCTCTGTATCTGTACAACCCGTCATGCGTTCGCGCAGGGAGCTCATCAAGCTCTCGGGCATGACGGCATTGAGCGTGGGAGGCATGATGTTCCTCGCGGGCTGCGGCCCTGCTCCCCAAGACGCAGGTGAGGATTCCAGCGCCTCTACGGACGCCTCAGGTGTCCAGCTGGGCGACGGCCGCACGCTGCGCGTCGGCATGGAGGCCGCATACGCCCCGTACAACTGGCAGGTCTCTGAGGAGTCCGAGTTCACCATCCCCATCGAGAACGTCTCCGGCGCCTACGCCGACGGCTATGACGTCCAGGTTGCGAAGATCATCGCCGCCGGCCTCGACATGGAGCCCGTCGCGGTCAAGCTCGAGTTTGGTTCCCTCATCGACGCGCTCAACAACGGCCAGATCGACATCGTGTGTGCGGGCATGTCCGTCACTCCCGAGCGCGAGGCCGCGGCGGCGTTCTCCGATTCGTATGTCGACGACGACATCGTCATGATTTGCAAGAACGATTCCGCCTACGCCGGCGCCACGACCTTTGCCGACCTCGCCGACGCATCCATCCTGGGTCAGGCCGCGACCATGTACGACGACGTCATCGCGCAGGTCGAGGCCGCCAACCACATGACACCCGCCGAGACCGTGCCCATGGTTGTCGAGAACCTGCGCAACGGCACCTGCGACATCATCACGTACTCCATGCTTTCCGCGCCCAAGCTGCTCGAGGTCTACCCCGACCTCGTCGTCCTCGACATGGAAGAGGCCTTCACGGGTTCGGTCATGCCCGACAACGCCGCGGTCTCCAAGGACAACGCCGCCGCGCTCGACAAGATCAACGAGATCATTGCCGGCATCGACGACGAGGAGCGCCAGGACATGTGGTCCGCCTGCATGGATCGCCAGCCCGCATAGCGTGCATCGACACAACTCTCATCAATTGCTGTACCTCGAGGCGCGTGACGGGCGAGTGGGCCCGCGCGCGTCTTGGGGTGTATGAATTATCCAAGGGAGAGAGCATGACCTCCAACGTATCCGGCGCGGACGGCACTCGTCGCGCCCGTCTTGTTTCATTTGTTCGCGCCGACCATCGCTACGTGCTGTTGGGCACGAGCGTGATCGCCGCGGCGGGAATGGCCCTGTCGAGCAGCCCGCGTTCCGCCATGAGTTTTCTTGCCGGCGCGTATGCGCTCGAAGTCGCGATGTATTACCTGCTTGCCGCGTGGCTCGTAGTCTCAGGCGTTGCACTTGCGATCAAGCTCGTACGGTGGAAGGAGTACGCGGCCGTCTCGCCCTTCATGCGCCCCGGTGTGACGCGCCTGCTGAGGTATGGCTCGTATGCGGTGACGGCGATGACCTCGACGCTCGCCGCCGATCGCCTTGGCTGCGGCCTCGTGTCGGCATGGCAGGCGGCCACCACGGCCACGACGCGCCCCGCCTCTACGCTCGAGAGTATGCTCTACATGCTCTACAACAGCCGCGCGATTTTCTTCTCGGGCTTCAAGACCACGGTTGCCCTCGCGGTGCTCGGCACCGTGATCGCGTTTTTCTTCGCGTTGCTCCTGGTGTTTTTGCGCATCCAGGTCATCGACCGCTCGGACAACGACTTCGTGCGCTTCTGGAAAGTCGTGGGCAGCGGCTTCGCCCGCGTCTACAGCACCGTGGTTCGCGGTACACCCATGATGGTCCAAGCGATGATCATCTTCTTCGGCGTGTTCTCGCTCTTTAGGATGACCGACCTCACCACCACGCAGATCAACGCGATCTGGAGCACGTTCACCGCCGGCCTGGTCACCGTCGTGCTCAACTCCACCGCCTACATGATGGAGGTCTTGCGCGGCGGCATCGAGTCGGTCGACGCTGGGCAGATGGAGGCGGCACGCTCGCTCGGCCTCTCGCAGTGGGAGGCCATGCGCAAGGTCGTATTTCCGCAGGGCATCAAGTTCGCTATCCCCGGCCTCTCCAACGAGCTCGTCATCAACATCAAGGACTCGTCGGTACTTTCCGTCATCGGCACGTTTGACCTCATGTTCGCCACCACCACGGTGGGCGGCATCTACTACGCCAAGTTCGAGGCGGCGCTCGTCACGAGCGTGATCTACCTGTGCCTCACCATGTTCGCCTCGTGGCTGCTGGGGCGTCTTGCGACGCGGCTCAACGTCAAGTCGGTCAAGCTTGGCAGCACGTCCGATCAACCCGTCAACGTCGAGGAGCGCTAGATCATGGCTATGGATAACACCTCAAACCCTGTGGCACCTGCAGGCGATTACATGGTGCGCATCGAGGGCCTGCGCAAGTCCTTTGGCGAGCTGGAGGTCCTGTGCGACATCAACCTCGACATCTCGCCCGGCGAGGTCGTGACGATCATCGGCGCCTCGGGTTCCGGCAAGTCGACCCTGTTGCGCTGCATCAACCTGCTCGAGACCCCCGACGCCGGGCATGTGTGGTTCCAGGGCAGCGACCTCACGGCCGACCACGTGGACGTCAACGGGCTGCGCGAGGACATCGGCATGGTGTTCCAGGGGTTCAACCTGTTCAACAATATGGACGTGCTCGCCAACTGCACGCTGGCCCCCGTGACGCGCAAGAAGATGTCGAAGGCCGAGGCGGAAGAGGTTGCCCTCGCTCACCTGCGCTCGGTGGGGCTGGAGAAGTTTGCGCACGCGGCGCCCTCGACGCTGTCGGGCGGCCAGAAACAGCGCGTGGCCATCGCCCGGGCGCTGTGCATGCGCCCCAAGATCATGCTGTTCGACGAGCCCACCAGTGCGCTCGACCCCCAGATCGTCGGCGAGGTCCTCGAGGTCATGCGCGGTCTTGCGCATGAGGGCATGACGATGGTGGTGGTGACGCACGAGATGGAGTTCGCCCGCACCGTGTCCGACCGCGTCGTCTTTATGGACCGCGGCGTGATTGCCGAGCAGGGCGCGCCCCAGCAGATGTTTACGGCGCCACAGCACCCGCGCACGCGCGAATTCCTATCCAGGTATCTCAAGGATTAGTCCTGATGTATGCACTCAGCCCTGTTTCTTATACATATGAGAAACAGGGCTGAAATATTCCAGATTGTGGAAATCGATTCAATTCGCTTTAGGCTACTATAGCAAACCAATGATTGACACCGCTGCTACGCGAAGGGATGAGTAACCGTGGCACAGCTTCTGGCTACATATGAGGGCATGGCGACCGTCGCCATCATGCCTTGCCAGAACGCCGCCGATGCGGCCGCCCGACGCCAGCGTGCAATCTCCCGACGACGATAACTCGTTGTCTCTGTACGCATGAAGGTCGAGGCCTTCAGCAGAGCCCAACTGATATCGTCGAGGGAATGTCCGCCGAAAGGCGGCTTTTCTTTATGCATGCGATGCACGCGACTCGCTCGCATGCCGGGAGATTCATATTATGACACCCCACTGCATCAGTTGGGCTCGACCCGTTTTTTGTCATACGACATCATGAAAGGACGAACCCATGAGCGCATCTGCATCCAAGGAAAAAGTCGTACTTGCCTATTCCGGCGGCCTTGACACCTCCGTGTGCATCAAGTGGCTGCAAAACGAGATGAATCTCGACGTCATCGCCATGCTCGGCAACGTGGGCCAGGAGCACGACGGTCTCGAGAAGGTCGCCGAGAAGGCGAAGATGCTCGGTTGCATCGCCGTCGAGGTCATCGACATGACCGAGGAGTTCGCCTCCGAGTACCTTACGTGCGCCATCGCCGCCAACGCCATGTACGAGAACAAGTACCCGCTGCTCTCCGCCCTGTCCCGCCCGCTGATCTCCAAGCACCTCGTCGAGGTCGCCCACAAGCACAACGCCACGTGCGTTGCGCACGGCTGCACGGGCAAGGGCAACGACCAGGTGCGTTTCGAGACCTCCATCATCGCGCTCGACCCGTCCCTCAAGGTCATCGCGCCTGTTCGCGAGTGGGACCTCGGCATGCGCCCCGACGAGATCGCCTATGCGAAGGAGCACGGCGTGCCGGTTGCCCAGAGCATCGAGAAGCCCTATTCCATCGACGACAACCTGTGGGGCCGCGCCATCGAGGCGGGCGTCCTCGAGGACCCCTGGGCCGAGCCGCCGGTGGACATCTGGACGATGACGGTCGACCCCGTCGCCGCGCCCGATGCGCCCACCTACGTCGAGGTCGGCTTCACCGACGGCGTGCCCTCGAGCCTGGACGGCAAGGAGATGCCGCTCGTCGAGCTCGTGGCCAAGCTCAACGTGATCGCCGGCTCCTGCGGCTTCGGCCGCATCGACATGATCGAGAACCGCTACGTGGGCCTGAAATCGCGCGAGTGCTATGAGGTCCCCGCTGGCCTGGCGCTCATCCAGGCACACAAGGCCCTTGAGGACCTGTGTCTTGAGCGCGACGTGCTCCACCACAAGCTCGCCCTCGAGCAGCTCTGGGCCGACCAGGTCTACAACGGCCGCTGGTTCAGCCCGTTCAAGCAGGCCATCGACGCCTTCATGGACGCCACGCAGCAGGGGCTGACGGGCGCGGTGAAGCTCAAGCTCTACAAGGGCAGCTGCGTGGTCGTGGGTCGCAAGAGCGCCGCGGCGCTGTACGATCCGGCGCTCGCCACCTACGACAACGACGACGCGTTCGACCAGAAGGCGGCCAAGGGCTTCATCGACATCCAGGGCCTGTCCATCAAGACCTGGGCGACCAAGCAGGCGCAGCTCGCGGGTGCGGCGGCCCATACGGCCGAGTTTGGCGTGGTGAGCGGGGGCGCGCCCGTGCCCGCCATGGGTCAAGCGGTGAACTACTAGCGAATGGTCTCAGCAGGAAAGGAGAGGCACCCAATGGCACTTTGGGGTGGACGGTTTGAGGGCGGCGTGGAGGCCGCGACCCAGATGTTCGGTGCGTCGCTGCCGGTCGACAGGCACCTCTACAAGCAGGACATCGCGGGATCGAGGGCGCATGCGGCGATGCTCGCCAAGCAGGGGATCATCAGCTTCGCCGACTTCACGGCCATAGATGAGGGGCTGGTCGCAATCGATGCGGAAATCGATGCGGGTGCCTTCTCGTTCAATATCGAGGACGAGGACATCCATATGGCAATCGAGAGCGAGCTGACACGCCGCATCGGGGAGGCCGGCAAGCGCCTGCACACGGGCCGCTCGCGCAACGATCAGGTCGCGACCGACACCCGCCTGGCCGTCAAGGCGCTGGCCAAGCAGCTCATGGAGGCCAATATCGCCCTTCGACAGGCGCTGGTCGACGTGGCGGGCAAGCACTCCGGCGTGGTGCTGCCCGGCATGACGCACCTGCAGCACGCCCAGCCGGTGCTGTTCTCCCACCATCTGCTCGCGTACTACTGGATGTTCACGCGGGATTTCAAGCGCATCGACGCCGCGTTCGACGCCGCCGACGCCTCTCCGCTTGGCGCCGCCGCCCTCGCGGGAACGACCTATCCGCTCGACCGGGTGTCGTGCGCGTATGCCATGGGCTTCACGCATGTCGTCCACAACTCGCTCGATGCGGTTTCCGACCGTGATTTCCTCATCGACCTGCACGTCGCGTGCTCGACCATGGCCATGCACCTGTCGCGCCTCGCGGAGGAGATCGTGCTGTGGAGCAGCTCCGAGTTCGGCTACATCACACTGTCGGACGCCTACTCGACGGGTTCCTCGATCATGCCTCAGAAGAAAAACCCCGATTTCGCCGAGCTTATCCGCGGTAAGACGGGTCGTGTGTACGGCAACCTCATGCAGCTGCTTGTGACCTGCAAGGGCTTGCCGCTCGCCTATAACAAGGACCTGCAGGAGGACAAGGCCGGCGCGCTCGATTCCGTCAAGACCCTGCTGCAGAGCCTTGAGGTCATGGCGGGCATGATCTCCACCATGGAGGTCCATGCCGACCGCATGCGCGCCGCGTGCAATACGGGTCATCTCGCGGCCACGGACGTCGCCGATTACCTGGTCAAGAAGGGCATGGCGTTTCGCGAGGCCCACGCTGTCGTGGGTCATCTGGTGCTCGAGTGCGACAAGCGCTCCTGCCAGCTTTCCGACCTCCCCGCCGAGGTGTTTGCGCAGGCGAGTCCGTTGTTCGGCCCCGATATCGCCAGCGCGCTCGACATCGATTCCATCGTCGCCGCGCGTGTCACGGAAGGCGGCACCGCGCCGTCGGCCGTGGACGAGCAGATGAAGTTCGTGCGCACCTCGCTCGTGGGCGACGAGGCGCGGCTTGCGGGGCTGTCCTACGTCATCGAGATGGGAGAGCCGTGTAGCGCGTGGTAGGGCCTCCGCTCGCGTGGGACCATGCGTTCGCGTGGTCCCGCATCGCGCGCCCTCGTGAACGGCCATTTACGCGCCGCGAGAGGTAACTTTCGGTGCCGATTTCTCGCACAAACGGGAATCGAAGCGCTCCAAAGTTATCTTTGGGCGAGGGGGCGATTGCCAAAGAAGGGCATAGGGTAAGATAGGCTCAGTGCGCCGAGGTCGCGGTTGTTCTTCGCGACCACATCTTCCGGGCGCTTCAGCCGATTCCTGTTGAAAGGGGATGTCCATGCCCGCCATTGAGCAGACCTTCGTCATGATCAAGCCCGACGCCGTGCGCGACCGCAAAAGCGGTCTCATCATCGACCGCATCGAGCGTTGCGGCCTCACCATCGACAAGATGGAGAAGTGCACGCTCGACGAGGATACCGTGAAGGCCCACTACGCCCACCTCGCCGACAAGCCGTTCTTTGGCGACCTGGTCGAGTTCATGACGAGCGGTCCCGTGGTCAAGATGGTCGTTTCCGGCCTCTCCGCCGTCTCCAAGATGCGCACCCTCATGGGCGTCACCAACCCGCTCGACGCCGCCCCCGGCACCATTCGCGGCGATTTCGCCGTCGACGTGAATGCGAACATCATTCACGGCTCGGACTCCGTCGAGAACGCCGCGATCGAGATCGAGCGCTTTTTCGGCTAACGCACGTCGCCCGCACTGGCGGGCGCCTGCGCCCCGGCGGCGCTGACGGTACCACCCGCGCCTCGCCTGTTCGCACGGCGCCTCCGGTGCCTCTCTGTAATCCCGGTTTTTCAGCGGTGCTCCTCGCGCCTGGCCGCTGCCTTCTCGCCCCGCCCACTCGGACGGGGCGTTTTTAGATTGCGCGCGGCTTGGGGCGGGCTGTTACACTACAAGGTGCAACGGAATTCGAAAGGGGCGTGACGTGGACGGTAAGAACGTGGCGGAAATGACGGTTGAGGAGCGCGACGGGGCTCTGTGCGAGCTTTTGAACTCCGAGTTGATTTGCGCGCTCGGCTGCACCGAGCCCATCGCGGTGGCATATGCGGCCGCGCTCGCCCGGCTCGTGTTGGGCTGCGAGCCCGATTCGCTGAAAGTCGGCTGCTCGGGCAACATCATCAAGAACGTCAAGAGCGTGACCGTGCCCAACTCCGGCGGCATGCGCGGTGTCGAGGCCGCTGCGGTGCTGGGCGCCGTGGGCGGCGACGCGTCCGCTGCGCTCGAGACCCTCGAGGCCGTGGGGGAGGCGGACATCGCCCGCACCCGCGAGCTGCTTTCCCAGGAGGGCTACTGCGAGGTCAGTCTGGTCGAGGGCGTTCCCAATTTGTATATCGAGGTGCGCGCCGAAGCCATCGGCCATGTCGCCGAGGTGGCCATTTCCGAGCACCACACCAACGTCGTCCGCTGCGCGCGCGACGGCGTGCCCGCAAATCAGCTGTGCCCCGCGGCGCGCGGCGGTGACGTCGAGGATTCCTGCTCCGGCACGTGCGCGCTGATGAGCGCCATTCAGCCCGCGGCGGATGCCGACGCCCCGGCGGCTAAGTCCCTTGAGGGCCTGACGCTCGACACCATCATCGACTTTGTCGAATCGGGCGACATCGAGCTCGCCCGCGCATCGCTCGAGCGCCAGCTGACGCTCAACACCGCGATTTCCGACGAGGGCCTCACATCCGCGTGGGGTGCCGAGGTGGGGCGCACGCTGCTGGCGACGCGCGGGGAAGACCTCGCCTGCCGCGCCCGCGCCCGCGCCGCTGCTGGTTCCGATGCGCGCATGAGCGGGTGCGCCCTGCCCGTCGCCATCGTGTGCGGGTCGGGCAACCAGGGCATCACGTGCGCCATGCCGGTGGCGACCTATGCCGAGGAGCTCGGCGTGACGGGCGATCGTCTGCTGCGCGCACTTGCCTTGTCGGACCTCGTCGCCATCCATGTGAAGAGCTACATCGGCGCGCTGTCCGCCTTCTGCGGCGTGGTGTGCGCAGGCTGCGGAGCCGGCGCCGCCATCGAGTGGATGCGCGGCGGCTCGCGCGAGCAGATCGGTGGGACCATCGTCAACACCCTTGGCAACGTTGGCGGCATCGTGTGCGATGGCGCCAAGGCGAGTTGCGCGGCGAAGATCTCGGCCGCGGTGGACGCGGCGATCCTGGGCGCCGACATGGCGCGTGCTGGCCGTGGGTTCCGCGCGGGCGAGGGCATCGTCATGGATACCGTTGAGGAGACCATCGCGAGCATGGGCTATGTCGGGCGCGTCGGCATGAAAGACACCGACGTTGAGATTTTGAAAATCATGACGGGCGAGACGAGGCTGTAGCGGGTTTTCGCGGTTGTCGTGCAAGTCGGCGAGCGGGGCGCGCGTTGCCCTCGCTCGCCGTTTTGCTGTTCGTCAAATTACGAGGGCGGTTTCCCGTCCCGCTGCCGGCCAAAATTAACGAGGGTAATGATGTCGAAAATCGGCTACACTCCGGCCGAATTTTCGACATTTTTACCCTCATACGGCTAGTCGATGCCCAATATTCAAATGTTGCATGCGCCCGTACATTACGCGCTGGTGCAGAAGCGTTCCTCGATTTCGTCAAAGCTGCGGGCGAAATCGGCCATGCTGCCGTTCCAGAGGGCCTGCTGCTGCACGCCGTTGCCCACGTAGGCGGTTTTGAGGCCGATATCGGGGGAGGGGAAGTCGCGTTTGGGGTCGTTGCCGACCATGAGGGTTTCTTCGGGGGAGAGCCCGAGTTTGCCGAGTGCTTCTTGGTAGTAGCCGGCGCACGGCTTGCAGCGCGTCGAGCCTTCCCAGGTGGTGACGAGCTCAAACGGCATGTCGAGCATGTCGCCCCATCCCATGCGGCACTCGATGCAGGTGCGTGAGAAGCTCGGGTTGGTGAGGAGCGCGATGCGCATGCCGTGGTCGAGAACGGTCTCGATCGCCTCGTGTGCCCCCTCGCGCGGGCGCGCGGAGATCAGGCGGTCGTTCTTCTTGGGGAGAATATCGCGCTCGTAGCACTCGATCATGTCGAGCACCGCGGGCTCAAGGAGCGGAATGCCGCAACGTCGCTGCAGTTCGTCGGCGAAGAATTGTTGATTGCTGCGATGGTCTCCCTCTGCGCGCTCCCCGTTGTTGAGCTCCAGCATCGCGCTGCCCAGCGACGTGAAGAGCGAAACGGTGCTCTTGCGTGCCGCTTGGGCGAGTAGGTTCGCCTCGTCGAGCGCGAACATGCCGATAAAGGCGTTGAGGTTGATGCTGAGCAGCGTGTCGTCCATATCGAAGACGACAGCTTTAAGGGCCGCCATGAGCGCGTCCTTTCAGTATGGGGAGAGACATTTTTTTGATTATGCCCAAAAGTCGCGCATCCATCCGCGCGAACGCAAGAATGAGTCGCGTTGGTTTCGCCGCCCAACCCCTGTCGTCATGTTGGTCGCCGGTTCACGGCCTCGCGCTTCGCCCCGCATCGCTTGCCTCGGGCATCAGCGGCACGCCGAGGTTTCTCGGTGCCGCTCGGAGCGGGTGATGCAGGGCGGGGACGAGCGATGCGGGTTCCGAGCGCCGGAGACGCCGGGACGAGGCAATGCCCCGGGCGCTAGGGCAAGGGGCGCGCCCTGGGCGCGCCAGGGCTTCGGGCAATTGGCATCCGTTTACCGACAAAACTCTACCGCTCGCGGTTTCATGCGGTTGCGGACAGAATAATTAAATCGATACAAATAGCTGCAACAACCTTATGAAATACCGTTTTACCACGTGAACAGCTATGAGAAACATCAAGCACAAACAATAATTGAATCGATATAATTCCAACCATCAGATGTACACATACCCCGTGTGCGTCGATTAAGTCCACGTGAGGAAGGACGTCCGCAAATGAAGTGGGGCATCTCCCTGTACCCCGAGCACTCGACGGTCGAGCAGGATTGCGCATACATCGAGCGCGCCGCAGCCCATGGGTTCAGCCGCATCTTCTCGTGCCTGCTTTCCGTTGAGGGGAGTGTCGAGCAGGTCAAGCGCGAGTCCCTGCAGCTCACCTCCTGCGCGCACGACAACGGCATGCAGGTCATCTTCGACGTCGCCCCCAACGTCTTCTCCAAGCTCGGCATCTCTTACGACGACCTCTCGTTCTTCTCCGAGATCGGCGCCGACGGCATCCGCCTCGACGAGCCGTTCCAGCCCAGTCAGGTTGCCGAGATGACCCGCAATCCCTACGGCCTCATCATCGAGCTCAACGCCAGCTGCGCCGATGGCATCCTGCCGGCGACGCTTGTGCACGACCCCGATCGCGCGCGCCTCATCTCCTGCCACAACTTCTATCCCCAGCGCTTCAGCGGCCTGGGTACCGCGTTCTTCGAGCGCGAGAGCAAGGCCGTGCGCGACTTGGGCGTGAATCTCGCCGCATTCATCGGCATCCCCCGCAACGATGCGTTCGGCCCCTGGCCGCTCAAGGAAGGCCTCGTCACCCTCGAGTGCCATCGCGACCTGCCCTTGGATTTCCAGGCGCGTCACCTCAGCGCGATGGGCCTGATCGACGACATTATCATCTCGAACTGCTTCGCCACTGAAGACGAGCTCGCCGCCATCGAGCGCCTCGACCGCTCCCGCGTGCAGCTGCGTCCCGTCGCCGATGCCGGCATCACCGACAACGAGCTCGCGGTCGTTCGCTACGCGCAGCACAAGGTCCGCGGCGACCTGAGCCCGTACCTGCTGCGCAGCACCTGGTCGCGCGTCGAGTTCGCAGATCTCGACATCCCGGTGCGCCCGGTTGGGCGCGACCTTATGCGCGGCGACGTGGTCGTGGTGAACAACGCGAGCGCGCGCTACAAAGGCGAGCTCCAGCTGGTGCTCCAGCCGATGCCCGACGACGGTACGCGCAATCTCGTCGGCACGCTGCCTGCCCACGAGCAGATGCTGCTCGACTACCTGGACTCCTGGTCGAAGTTCGGCATTTTGCTCTAGGCCCGTCGTCTGTCTCGCTCGACCCCGGCGCCGGTGGTGCGGGAGGGGAGAGCGACGCGGACATGTTGAAGAAGAGGAGAGGATCACATGGCAAACGGCATCAAGATCGCAACTATCGGCGGCGGCTCGAGCTACACGCCCGAGCTCGTCGAGGGCTTCATCAAGCGGTACGAGAATCTTCCCGTCGATGAGCTGTGGCTTGTCGACATCCCCGAGGGCCAGGATAAGCTCGACACCGTAGGTGCCCTCGCGCAGCGCATGGTCAAGCGCGCCGGCCTTCCCACCAAGGTCGTCCTCACGACCGACCGCCGCGCCGCACTCGACGGCGCCGACTTCGTGACCTCCCAGGTCCGCATCGGCCGTCTTCCCGCCCGCGTGCTCGACGAGCGCATCCCGCTTTCCCACGGCATGCTCGGCCAGGAGACCAACGGCGCAGGCGGCATGTTCAAGGCCTTCCGCACCATCCCCGTCATCCTCGACTTCGTCCGCGAGGTCCAGGAGCTTTGTCCTGAGGCTTGGATGATCAACTTCTCCAACCCCTCCGGCATGATCGAGGAGGCCATCCTCAACTACACCGACTTCGACCGCGCCATCGGCCTGTGCAACGTGCCCATCAACATGCACGCCGGCATCGCCCGCGTGCTCGATGTCGATGAGAGCCGCTTGGAGCTCCAGCTCCAGGGTGTGAACCACTTTGTGTTCGCCACCGACGTGTTCGTGGACGGCGCTTCCGTCATCGACGAGGCGGTCGAGAAGTACGCGCACGTCTCCGAGGACGAGGCGCTCTCCATGAAGAATTTCATGTCGATCCCGTTCTCGCCGGCGTTCATCCGCGGCATCCACGCCATCCCGTGCCCGTATCACAACTATTATTTCCACACCGATGAGATGCTCGCCGAGGAGCTCAAGGAGTTCGAGGAGGGCAACGTGCGCGGCGAGGTCGTCTCGCGCCTCGAGGACGAGCTCTTCGAGATTTATCGCGACGAGAGCCTCGACATCAAGCCCAAGCAGCTCGAGCAGCGCGGCGGCGCGCGTTACAGCGACGCGGCGTGCAACCTCATCGAGTCCATTCACACCAACCGCGGCGACATCCAGTATGTGGACGTCCGCAACGACGGCTGCATCGAGGGCCTGCCCTCGTCGAGTGCCGTCGAGGTCGCGTGCCGCATCACCGCCGACGGCCCCAAGCCGCTCGCGACCGGTGAGCTCAAGCCGCGCATCTCCGGCTATGTGCAGATGATGAAGGGCTTCGAGCGCATGGTGGTCGAGGCCGCCATCACCGGCGACCGCGACCTGGCCGTCGCCGCACTCGAGATGAACCCGCTGTGCCCGTCCGACAAGCTTGCCAACATCGTGGTTGATGAGCTCATCGAGGCGCACAAGCAGTACCTGCCCCAGTTTGCGTAGGCGTGACGAGTAGACACTTACGCAACACGTGTCAGGTTGTACTTGGGTATTCCTCACCCACAGCGTATTATCGCAGTAGGGGTGATGTGAATATTGCGGCCGCCTCCCCGGTGGTCGCGCAGTGTCGTTCCCGCATGACGCGGGGAAAGGAAAGGAGGAGAGCTCATGGTCAACATTCTGCTTTGCTGCTCCGCAGGAATGTCCACGAGCCTGATGGTCTCCAAGATGCAGGCGAGCGCGGCTGAGCGCGGCATCGAGGCAACCATTTGGGCCGTGCCCGAGGCCGAGGCTCAGGCGAACGCCGAGAAGGCGGACGTCATCCTGCTCGGTCCGCAGGTTCGTTTCCTGCTGGATAAGATCAAGTCCGTGGCCGGCGATACGCCGGTCGAGGTCATCGACATGATGGCCTACGGCATGATGGACGGTGCGAAGGTCCTCGATCAGGGCCTCAAGCTCATCGGCCACGAGTAAACGGGCGCGCCCAGCGCGCTCAACCCCGCGGGATCTCCCGCAGACGCATCTATTCACCATCACCCCGTTTTTTCTAAGGAGAGATGACATGGCATCACCCATGGACGGCTTCATGCATTGGATGGAGACCAAGTTCATGCCGGTCGCGCAGAAGATCGGTAATCAGCGTCACCTCGTCGCGATTCGTGACGGCTTTATCTCCATCATGCCGGTTACGATGGCCGGCTCCATCGCAGTTCTTCTGAACGTGTTCTTCCGCGATCTTCCCAACACCTGGTGGGGCGCGGGCAATGCCTTCACTGAGGCCTGCACCCAGCTCATCAACGTCAACGTGAACGTCTACAACGGCTCCATCTCCATCCTGGCGCTCTGCTTCGCGTTCGCCCTCGGCTATCACCTGTGCAAGGCCTACGACGTGTCGCCCATCTCCGGCGCCGCCGTTTCCCTGGCCTCCGTCGTGGCCACGATGAACTTCGCTCCTGAGTTCGCCTACACCCTGGCCGACGTCACCCCCGACGCCGTCAAGGCGCTCGAGGCCGCGGGCCTGACCGGCCTGGCCGTCACCGACGCCGGTGCGGTCACGATGAGCGTCACGGCACCGAGCATGATCTCCACTGCGCTCACCAGCGCCACCGGCCTGTTCACCGCGCTGATCTTCGGCCTCGCCTGCACGATGATCTACATCAAGCTCATTCAGGCCAAGCTCACCATCAAGCTGCCCGATTCCGTGCCGCCTGCGGTCAACAACGCCTTCGTCGCCATGATCCCCGGTGTCGCCGCCATCTTCTTCGCCGGCATCGTCACCCAGATCTGCGTCGTCGTCTCCGGTTCGTACCCCAACGACCTCATCTCCGAGTTCATCCAGCGCCCGCTGCTCGGCATGTCCTCCGGCTTCTTCACGGTCCTGCTCGTTGAGTTCCTGGCCCAGCTCTTCTGGTTCTTCGGCATCCACGGCATGAACGTCCTCGCCCCCATCACCGAGGGCATCTACACCCCGGCTCTGCTCGAGAACCTCTCCGTGTGGAACGCCACCGGCGACATCTCCCAGCTGCCCTACATGTGGACCCGCGGCTCCTTCGACGCCTACACCATGATGGGCGGCTCCGGCCTCACCCTCGGCCTGATCATCGCCATCCTCTTCTTCTCCAAGCGTGAGGATTCCAAGACCATCGCCAAGCTGGCCGCTCCCATGGGCGTGTTCAACATCAACGAGCCCATCATCTTCGGTATGCCCATCGTGCTCAACCCGCTGTACTTCTTCCCCTGGCTGCTCGTCCCGGTGATCACCGCCGCCATCGCGCTCGGCTTCACCTACGCCGGCATCATCCCGCCCGTCTACATCCAGGTGCCGTGGATCATGCCCGTCGGCCTGTACGCGTTCTTCGCCACCGGCGGCAACATCATGGCCGCGCTCGTCGCGCTGCTCAACCTCGTTGTCTCCTTCATCATCTGGCTCCCGTTTGTCATCCTGGCGAACAAGGAGCAGGGGAAGGCCGACGCCGCTGCCGCTCAGGCGTAGTGCTACACTGCATCGCGCTTGACTGACCTGCGCGGTCCTTAGACGCACATGCGTTTCATGTGGGCCGCGCTCACCGGCCGCCGGTAGTCTGCGGACTTGCCGGCGGCCCTTTTACTAAGAAAGGTATGCCACTCATGGGATTTCGATCGCCTTGGGCCGTTTTTGTCATGGGCCTCGGTTTCTTCTTCATCGTGATGTCGAATTTCGGCGCCGCAGAGGGATCTCCGAAAAGCATCGGGCTGCTCGTGGGCGGTCTGGTGATCGTCGTGGTGAGCGGCATTTACCTGTTCGTGAAAAGAAAGAGGTAAGACGATGGACGTCAAGTTCCCGGAAGGGTTCTACTTCGGCAGCGCCACGAGCGCGCCGCAGTCCGAGGGCGCCCACGACGCCGAGCACAAGGCCCAGGATATCTGGGATCTGTGGTACGGCCTCGAGCCCTACAAGTTCCACGGCGGCGTTGGCCCTGCCGACACGTCGACGTTTATCGAGCACTGGCGTGAGGATATCGCGCTGCTGCACGAGACGGGCCAAAACTCCTTCCGCACCTCGATCAGCTGGTCGCGCCTGCTGCCCGATCCGGAGGGCGACCCCAACCCTGAGGCCGTGGAGTTCTACCGCAACGTGTTCTCCACGCTTCGCGCCGAGGGCATCGAGCCGTTCGTGAACCTGTTCCACTTCGACATGCCCGTCGCCCTCCAGGAGCGCGGCGGCTGGGAGAGCCGCGAGGTCGTGGACCTCTACGCGCGCTACGCCCGCTGCGCGTTCGAGCTGTTTGGCGACGTGGTGAAGCGCTGGTACACGTTCAATGAGCCCATCGTGCATGTTGAGTGCGGCTACCTGCAGCAGTACCACTACCCGTGCAAGGTCGACCCCAAGGCGGCCGTCCAGGTTGCCTATCACACTGCGCTGGCGAGCGCGCTGGCGGTCCGCGCCTGCCACGAGGTCATCCCCGACGCCAAGATCGGCATCGTGCTCAACCTCACCCCGGCGTACCCACGCTCGGACAATCCCGCCGACGTCCGCGCCGCGCACATCGCCGAGCTCTTCGCCAACAAGAGCTTCCTCGACCCGAGCGTGAAGGGCGTATACGACCCCGAGCTCGTCGAGCTCATCAAGAAGCACGACCTCATGCCCGCCGTCGATGAGGACGACCTCGCCATCATCCGCGACAACACGGTCGATTACCTGGGCGTGAACTTCTACCAGCCGCTGCGCGTGTGCGCCCGCGCCAGCCTTCCCAACCCCGAGGCGCCGTTCATGCCGTCGTACTACTACGACGTGTACGCCATGCCGGGCCGCCGCATGAATCCGCACCGCGGGTGGGAGATCTACCCTGAGGCCCTGTACGACATCGCCTGCAACATCCGCGACAACTACGGCAACATCGAGTGGATCGTCTCTGAGAACGGCATGGGCGTCGAGGGCGAGGAGGCATTCCGCGGGCCGGACGGCACCATCCAGGATGACTACCGCATCGACTTCATCAAGGAGCACCTGACGCAGCTCGCCCGCGGCATCGACGAGGGCTCCAACTGCATCGGGTATCATCTGTGGACGTTCATCGATTGCTGGAGCTGGCTCAACGCCTACAAGAACCGCTATGGCCTGGTCGAGCTTGACCTCGAGACGCAAGAGCGTCGCGTCAAGAAGAGCGGCCGTTGGTACAAGCAGCTCGCCGAGGCGCGTGGCTTCTAAACGCCTGGGGCGCCCTTTGTCGCACAACGTGCGGCACCGGGGCGCCCCTCATGAGGAGGGGCAATGAAAGTACAGGTCAAGATGGGTGTCCGAGCTGAGGAGCTCTTCGAGAGCATCACCACGTCGGTGCTCTACGACGCCGAGTAGGCGCGCGGCAAGAAGGTGCCCGCCAAGAAGCTCAAGGCGGGTTTCAGCTATCAGAAGACGCTCAACGCCAAGCTCGGCGGCGCCCAGCACGTGACCACCAAGATCACCGAGTTCGAGCCGCCGTATCGCTATGCGGCCTCGATCACCTCGTCGCGCGGCGTCAACACCGTGCGCTACGAGATCGAGCCCATCGCCGGGCAGGATGCGATCACGGTTGTCTACGAGGAGGGCTACGAGGGCGACAAGGCCCTGAACGACCTCAACGGCAAGCTCATGGGAACCCTGTACAGCCCCTTCGCCAAGCGCAAGATCAAGAGCCGTCTGCACGACATGGAGCTGTACATCATTAAGGAGAGGGCTTCTTCTCAGGAGGGCGACGCCTGCCAGGCGCTGCCCGAGGAGCCCGCGCATGCGGCAGCGGATGCCGCGGAGAGCGAGGAATAACATGGACGAGATGAACAAGATCGAGATGGCCTGCTTCGAGATCATCGCCAACGTGGGCTCTGCCCGCAGCTGCTTCATCGAGGCTATCGACCTGGCGGGCGCCGGCAAGATCGAGGAGGCCGAGGCCCGTGTCGCCGAGGGCGAGCAGTTCTTCTTGGTGGGTCACGCCAAGCACGGCGAGATGATCGCCCAGGAGGCTGGCGGCGATCACATCGATCCGAGCATTATCCTCATCCACGCCGAGGACCAGCTCATGAGCGCCGAGACCTTCAAGATCCTTGCCGGCAAGTTCATCGATCTTGCCAAGAAAAACGCCTAATCGCACTGCGCGTCGAAGTGTGGAAGGGCCCCGTAGCCGTGAGTAAGCGGCTGCGGGGCCCTTTGCTGTTCTCAGCTCTCGCTCAGCCCGATGATGGAGGGCAGCCAGGCGATGTCTTCGTTCACGTACGTGGTGTTGCCGCCGCCGAGCCGGTCCTCCTCGATCATCGCGAGGATCTCGGTCGCCGCCATCGAGCCGATCTCGATGGAGGGCGGGCACACCGTGGTGATGCTCGGGTGGAAATACGTCTTCGTGTCGAGGTAGTCGTAACAGGCAAACGAGATATCCTCGCCAATGCGAAGGTCGAGCTCGTTGAGCGCCTGCTGTGCACCCTGGCTGCGCCCGTAGTTGAGGGCGAAGACGCAGTCGACGCGCTCCTCGTTGACCAGGTGCATCATGTCGCGGTAGCCGCATTCGCGCGGATACCCGCCGATGCGGACGACGGCGTTTTTGCGCGGGAGTCCCGCCTCGTCGAACGCCTCGAGCACGCCGGCGAGGCGCTCGCGCGACACGTACTCCTCCTGGGAGGCGGCGAGCACGCCGATGCGCTCGTGGCCGGCCTCGATCATGCCGCGCGTCACCTCCCGGCAGCTCTTGCGGCTGGAGGCGAGGATGTTGTCGACGCAGGAGTAGGGGAGGGGGTTGGAAATGGAAAGGGTGGGCACGCCGCTTTGCTCGATGATCTTGCGGGCGCGCTCGTCCTCGATGGGCTCGCACAGGATGAGGCCGTCCACGCAGCGGTCGATGAGGTTCTCCAGCTTGCGCACGAACACGTCGCGGTCCTCGCGGAAACCGCTGAGGATGATGTTGTAGTCGTTGAGCTCCATCTTGCGTTCCACCTGCGCGACGACGCTCACGGCGAAGTGGTTGAGCATGTTGTTGATGAGCAGGCCGATGGACATGCTGCGGTTTGACCGCAGACTGCGCGCGAGGTAGTTGCTTCGGTAGCCGAGTTCTTCGATGGCGGCCTCAACGCGGTTTTGGTTTGCCGCCTTGAGCTGGTAGCCATTGAGATACCGCGAGACCGTACCCGCGGAAACGCCGGCCCGCTTGGCAACTTCTTGAATGGTGGACACGAGGGCTCCTGTATTTGAATCGCTCTTTCACATATATTCTACGTGAGGGTCTTTGACCCAGGGGCGCCATTCGCGAAAGGTTTGTAGCCATAGACGAAAAATTCGTACTTCACGCTTGAAAACGAGCAGGATTCCACGTAACCTACTGTTTCGTGAATGCATATGCTTCACGATAGTATCTGTCGGCCCCCGAGATTGTTCCAAACGGTGCGCGCGCGCTGGCGGCGATATCGCCCTCAAAGCACGCAACCATCTGCAGGTCAGGTAATCGGGGCCCCGTAGTTCGAAAGGGGTCCACCTTTGAGTGAGATTCAGAACTCGTCCATCTTCTCCCTCGACGACGTCGATACCGAGGAGATGAACAACCTCATCGACAACTCCATCACCGATTTCGATGAGGGCGACCTGGTCAACGGCACCGTTGTGAAGATCGAGCGCGACGAGGTCCTCGTCGACATCGGCTTCAAGTCCGAGGGCGTCATTCCCGTCCGCGAGCTTTCCATCCGCAAGGATGCCAACCCCGCCGACCTCGTGGCGCTGGGCGACTCCATCGAGGCGCTCGTGCTCCAGAAGGAGGACAAGGACGGTCGTCTGGTTCTCTCCAAGAAGCGCGCCGAGTACGAGCGTGCCTGGAACCGCATCGAGGAGAAGTTCAACGCCGGCGAGAACGTCGAGGGCGAGGTTATCGAGGTCGTCAAGGGCGGTCTTATCCTCGACATCGGCCTCCGTGGCTTCCTGCCTGCTTCCCTCGTTGACCTTCGCCGCGTGAAGGATCTCACCTCCTATCTCGGCACCTCCATCGAGGCCCGCGTCATCGAGATGGATCGCAACCGCAACAACGTCGTGCTCTCCCGCCGCGTTGTCCTCGAGGAGTCCCGCAAGGCCGAGCGCTCCGAGATTCTCTCCAAGCTCAAGAGCGGCATGCGCCTCAAGGGCACCGTTTCCTCCATCGTGGACTTCGGCGCCTTCGTGGATCTGGGCGGCATCGACGGCCTCATCCATATCTCCGAGCTCTCTTGGAACCACGTCAACCACCCCTCCGAGGTCGTCAAGGTCGGCCAGGAGGTCGAGGTCGAGGTTCTCGACGTCGACCTGAACCGCGAGCGCATCTCCCTCGGTCTCAAGCAGACCACCGAGGATCCGTGGCGCGCTCTCGTCAAGAAGTACCCCGTGGGCGCTATCGTCGAGGGTACCGTCACCAAGCTCGTGCCCTTCGGCGCGTTCGTTGACCTCGGTGACGGCATCGAGGGCCTGGTCCACATCTCCGAGATGGCCAACAAGCACGTCGACCAGCCTGCTCAGGTCACCGCTGTGGGTGCCAAGGTCCAGGTCAAGGTCATGGAGATCGACCTCGACCGTCGTCGTATCTCCCTCTCCATGAAGTCCGCTGCCGAGACCCTCGGCATCGAGATCGAGGTTACCCCGCTCGAGGGTGAGGAGAAGGCCGAGGACGCCGAGTAGCACTTCGGCTATCGCCTTTGAACCATAGGTTCGCTGCAGACCCCGACGGGCATCCGCTCGCCGGGGTCTTTCTCATGAAGCGATAGCCGGCATGCCGTTTATCGGGTTGGCGCCTCGCCGCTCGTCCGCACCGCCGGCAGTCGTTTGTTGTATTGGGGCATAATAGTGCCTTGTTGATGTAACTGAGAGGGAAGGGGGCGCCCATGCGCGCTGATGTGATGGAGGACGTCGAGAACTACGTCGACGAGGTGTGGGAGGACGTCGTCGCAGATATCGCCTCCCTCGTGGCGCATCCCTCGGTTGCCGATTCGTCGGTGGGCGAGGCAGGTTCCCCCTTTGGCGCGCCCGTTCGCGGGGCGCTGGATTCCGCCCTCGCCATTGCAGAGCGCCTGGGCTATCAGGTGGGAGATGACGAGGGTTATGTCGGTTTTGCCGATATCGCTGGCGAGCGCTCCGGGCATATCGCCACCATCGCGCATGTCGACGTGGTCCCCGCAGGCCCCGGTTGGGCGACCGACCCCTTCACCATGGAGCGGCGCGAAGGATGGCTGCTCGGCCGCGGTGTGATCGACGACAAGGGGCCGGCCGTGCTCTCGTTGTATGCGGGCGCCTACCTGCTGCGCGCCGGCATCACGCCGCGCTACACCTTCCGTGCGCTCATCGGCTGCGATGAAGAGGTGGGCATGACGGACGTACATCATTATCTGGCCACGCACGAGCAACCTCTGTTCCTGTTCACCCCCGATGCCGAGTTCCCGGTGTGCAACGCCGAGAAGGGCTGCTTCGGCGGTACGTTCGTGAGCGCCCCGATCGAGGGTGGCGTGATTGAGTCGTGGAGCGGTGCCGAGGCCACAAACGCCATTCCGAGCGAGTCGGTGTGCGTGCTCGCCGTGCCCGCTTCCGAGCTTCCCGCCCCGCGCGCCCATGCTGACCGCCTTGTTGTCGAGGTGCTGGATGGCACCCGCACGCGCATCTTTGCGCAGGGCATCGGCGGTCACGCCTCTCTGCCCGAGGGCACTATCAACGCGATCGCGCTGGTGGTCGAGTATCTCCAGGAGGTCGCGTCTGCGCGCCCCGATCTTTTTGCGGAGTCCGAGCTCGCCTATCTCAACCTGCTCTCCATCGTGCACGAGGGCACGGCGGGCGAGGGCTTGGGCATCGAGGCGGAAAGCGACGCGTTTGGTTCGCTCACGTGCAACGCCGGCACCATCGACGTATGTGATGGCCGTATTTCGCAGACCATCGACGTCCGTTACCCCGATTCGATTACCTGCGATGAGATGGCGATGATCTGCCGCGCCCATGCAGCCCGCTATGGGGCCGAGTTCCAGAGAGGCCGTTCGAAAGAGCCGTTTTCCGTCTCGGCCGACAGCCCGGCGGTGCAGGCGCTGCTCAATGTGTATCGTGAAGTGACGGGCAAGCCCGCTGCGCCGTTTTCCATGGGCGGCGGCACGTACGCCCGCAATTTCGCATGCGCCGTCTCGTTTGGCCCCGAGGACAACAGTCTCGAGCTTCCCGAGTGGGCCGGCAGTATGCACGGCCCCAACGAGGCGGCGTGCGAGGCCTTGCTGCGCGATGCGCTCAAGATGTATATCCTTGCCATTTTGCGCCTGAATGAGCTTGATCTGTAGGTATCTGCACGAAGGGACGAGTCCATGCCAAATCTTTGGGAGCAGTTGTTCTATATCGCAATCATCGCGCTGGCCATGGTGTTTGGCGGTCACCTGTATCGCAAACGCCACGATAGCCCGGATGATGGGAAGATAGGCCAGCCCTCCAAGAAGAAGCGTCCGAAAAAGAGGCATTAGCTGAGTCGGCTGATTCGCGGTTGCTCGGCTGGCTCCTGCATAAGAGGGTGTAAGCATCCTCGTACGGATGCGCACCCTACAACTCCATGAATTATGCCCCGTCTCCACTTGAGAGGCGGGGTTTTGCATGTGTTTGCCGTGTCCAACTAATGCGTAACCGCGCGGGCGTGAAAGCAGCGGAACGCATGCTGCGCAACGATTGTGTATTGCTCAATGCGTGTGGTAGGGGGTTACAAAATAAGATGTGAGGGCTTTGTTTAAAACGGACTTGTATACCAGCTTTGCGGGATGGAAAAATCGAGGTTTCAGGGCACACGGATGCTGTCCTATTCCGGAACCTGCTGAATAACCCCGCACATCTTAAAATCAAACCCCCCCATACAGTGTAAATCGCGCGTCTTAGTGCCCCCATCGATCGTGGAAATGGGTGCAACGGCTCGGACTCCTGCAAAGAATTCGTTCCAGGCGTCATCCGACTGCGGTCTCGGTGACTTTGTAAGCTGCCCGTAAGCGGTGGCGTAATGCTTCGTAATGGTTGGTCAGAGTGCGGTAAGAGACGGCGAACGTGGGGAAATGGCCGGTGAGTGCACGGTATTGTGCTGTGTCGAAAGACGGATGGGGCCACAGGGTTGCGCCCCATGGGGCCTCAAGCGCTCCGATCCGTCGCGCGCACCGTGCGCGCTGTACACTCTCGAAGGGAGAACCATGTTCGATTATTCCTGCTCTCGCCGCTCGTTTATCGGTCTTGCCGGCGGTCTCGCCGCGGCTGCCGGGCTGGGTCTCGTCGGCTGCGGTGGCACTGAGGCCCCTGCCGCCGGTTCCGCCGACGCCGCCGCAGGCGTTGTGGGCGAGGTCACCTACGACGGCGCCTCGTCCTTCGCCGCCCTGGTGGAGGCCGCGGCCGAGCAGTTCATGAACGAGAACCCCGACTGCGTCATCTCCGGTTCCGGCAACGGGTCCGGCGCCGGTCTGACCGCTGTGTCCTCGGGTACCGTCACCATCGGCAACTCGGACGTTTTCGCCGAGACCAAGCTCGATGCCGACGCCGCCGCCAACCTCGTGGACCACGAGGTTGCGGTCGTGGGCATGGGCCCGATTGTGTCCAAGAACGTCACGGTGGACGACCTGACGCTCGACCAGCTCAAGGGCATCTTCAGCGGTGCCATCACCAACTGGAGCGAGGTTGGTGGCGAGGACGCCGAGATTGTGGTCGTCAACCGCAAGGAGGGCTCCGGCACCCGCGCCACGTTCGAGGCCGCTGTGTTCGGCGACGAGAAGAACACCTATAAGCCCGCGCAGCCCGAGCAGGATAAATCCGGCGACGTCCAGACCCTGATGGGCTCTACCGACAACGCCATCTCCTACATCGACTTCTCCCACTTCGACGACGCGAAGTTCACCGCCATCAAGGTCGGCGCCGTCGAGCCCGTGAGCGACAACGTCCTCGACAACAGCTTCCCCATCTGGGCGACCGAGCACATGTATTGCGCCAAGGACGCCGACGACGCCACGAAGGCGTTCCTCGAGTACATGCTCTCCGATGACGTTCAGGGCTCCCTCGTTGAGGAGCAGGGCTTCATTCCGGTCGCCGAGATGAAGGTCGTCAAGGACGCCGAGGGCGTCGTCTCGAAGAAATAACGGTAGTCCGAGTACATCTTGAAAGGTGCGTCATGGCAAAGCTCATGCCTAAGCGCAGTCTTGAGAGGGTCGGCCAGGGCGTCACGGGCGCGTGCGTAGCGCTCGTGACGCTTCTTGTGGTAGCGCTGATCGTCATGGTGGCGCTCAAGGGCCTGTCGACCTTTTTCAAGGACGGCGTCGACGTAATCGGGTTCTTCACGGGGACCAACTGGAGCCTCGCGCACGTGGACGAGGCGACCGGCTTGCCGCAGACCGGGGCGCTGCCGCTCATCGTCACGTCGTTTGCGGTCACGTTGCTGTCGACCGCGATCGCGCTGCCCATCGCCGTGGGTTCGGCCATCTTTGCCGTCGAGATTGCGCCCTCGTTTGGCCGGCGCATCTTCCAGCCGCTCGTCGAGCTGCTCGTGGGCATTCCGTCGGTGGTGTTCGGCCTCATCGGCTTTCACGTGGTGGTCACCGCGTGCAAGGCGGTGTTTGGCACGCAGACGGGCATGGGCATCCTGCCCGGCGCCATCGTGCTGGCGGTGATGATCTTGCCCACGGTGACGACCCTGTCCATGGACGCCCTTCGCGCGGTGCCCGACGGATACCGTCAGGGCTCTCTGGCGCTGGGGTATACCCGTTGGCAGACGATTCTCCACGTGGTGCTCACGAGCGCCATGCCGTCGCTCATGACCGCGGTGGTTCTCGGCATGACCCGTGCGTTTGGCGAGACGCTCGCTGTGCGCATGGTCATCGGAGGCGCCGAGGTCATGCCCCTGTCTCTGCTGTCGCCCGCGTCCACCATCACGACGACGCTTACCACGAGCATGGCGATCTATGCCGACGGGTCGGTGCAAAAGGACGTGCTGTGGTCGCTCGCCCTGCTGTTGATGGGCATGTCGCTCGTCTTTATCCTCATCATCCATCTGATCGGCAAGAAGGGGGCGAAGTCTCATGGCTAGCGCCCATTATGCGAGTGTCAAGCAGGCCGCGGAGGCGACGTGCGGCGGCGCGGATGCGTTGCGCGACGCCGGCCCCGCACCGTGCGGTGACGCGGTCGCCCGCGGTGACGCGGCGGAGACGCACGCGCATATTCGACGCGCCCAAAGGGGTGACAAGGTCGCCACGATCGTGCTCGCCTGCATCGCGGGCCTGGTGATGCTCATCGTCGTCGCCATGGTCGGCTTCATCCTCTTCGAAGGGGTCTCCACGCTGTTCACGCCCGGCTTCCTCACGCAGCCCAGCCGCTCCGGAGGCGTCGCCGGTGGTGTCGCCTACCAGCTGTTCGATTCGTTATATCTGCTCGTGCTCACGCTGATCATCTCGGTGCCGGTGAGCCTGGGCGCCGCGGTGTTCCTTACCGAGTACGCGCCCTCAGGCCCCGTGACAAGCGTCGCCAGCACCGCCATCGAGGTGCTCTCCTCGCTGCCCTCGATCGTGGTGGGCATGTTCGGCTTCCTCGTGTTCTCGGTGAACTTCGGCTGGAAGTACTCGATCATCTCCGGCGCCGTCGCCCTGACCATGTTCAACATCCCAATTTTGGTCCGTGTGATCCAGCAGGCCCTCGAAGACGTGCCGCGGCATCAGCGCGATGCGTGCCTCGCGATGGGGCTCACGCGATGGGAGGCGACGATTCACGTGCTCATCCCCGCGGCCATGCCCGCGATCGTGACGGGCGTCGTGCTGTCGGCGGGACGCGTGTTTGGCGAGGCCGCCGCGCTGCTGTTCACGTCGGGCATGTCGAGCCCCGTGCGCCTCAACTTCCTCTCGCTGAATTTCGCGAGCCCCACGTGCGCGTGGAACATCTTCCGACCGGGCGAATCGCTCGCCGTGCACATCTACAAGATTTACGGCGAGGGTAGCGCCTCGGCGCAGCACATCGTGTGGGGCACCGCCGCATTGCTGATGATATGCGTGCTGATGTTCAACGTGGTGTCCCGTGTGGCCGGCAAGGCCCTGGCGAAAAGGATGACGGCCGAATGATTGAATTTGCTGCGTGGAAGTCGGGCGTCGAGCCCGGCGAGATCGTCCTCGAGACGCGCGATGTCCATGTGTATTACGGTGAAAACCATGCGCTGCATGGCACGTCGCTCGCGTTTCGCACGGGTGAGATCACTGCGTTGATCGGGCCGTCCGGCTGCGGGAAGTCGACGTTTCTCCGCTCGCTCAACCTCATGAACCGCGAGATCCGCGGATGTCGCGTCGAGGGCGAGATACGCTACGGCGGGCGCAACGTCAACACGCGCGATGAGGACCTCTACGAGTTGCGGCGCTCGATTGGCATGGTGTTTCAGCAACCCAACCCGTTTCGCAAGTCGATTTACGAGAACATCGTGTTCGCGCCGTGGCGGCATGGTTTGAGGGGCAAGGACAACCTCGATTCCCTGGTGGAGGAGAGCCTGCGCGCCGCCGCGCTGTGGGACGAGGTCAAAGACAAGCTGCACAAAAGCGCCTACTCGCTGTCTGGCGGACAGCAGCAGCGCCTTTGCATCGCGCGCACCCTCGCCATGCATCCCGACGTGATCTTGTTTGACGAGCCCTGCTCGGCGCTCGACCCCATCTCGACGCTCGCCATCGAGGAGCTCATGCAAAGCATCGTGCGCGATCGCGCGATAGTGATCGTGACGCACAACATGGAGCAGGCGAGCCGCGTGAGCAATCGCACCGCCTTCTTCTACATGGGGGACATGGTCGAATGCGGGCAGACCGATCAGATCTTCCAGCGCCCCCGCGACAAGCGCCTGAACGACTACCTTACTGGCATGTTCTCCTAGCTGCGACTGCACGCGGCTGTGTGCTGTCGCGCTCGGATGCCGACTGCCCGATGCTGCATCGAGGGCGAGATGCCGTGAAACGCGAACGCGCCCGCCGCTTCATGTCGAGCGGCGGGCGCGTGCGTGTGGTCGTAAGTGCGTTACGGTGGGGCTCCGTTATGCTTCGTCGCCGTAGATGTAGACGGTGAAGCCATCGCCGGTGTCTTGGCTGTGGTCCTCGGCGATGCGCGTCATGCCGATGTGGTCGTAGAATTCATAGTCCGATTGATTGTCGCTCATGAGGAAGAACTTTGAGCAACCGGCGGCCTTGAGTTCGGCACGTGCTCGGCTGATGAGCTCGCGGCCCAGGCCCTTGCCCTGCCATTCGGGGCGGATGATGATGAGGTTGATCTGCCCCTGGGCGTACTCGTTGCCCGTTGCGGCAAAGCGGTCTGCCGTGGCCTTCTCGCGCGTGTCGCCAAACAGGCAGCCCTCGAGGCGCTCGTCGGCGCCCGCCTCGACGCGCTCGCGCGCCTGGGCAAGAAGCTCCTCGTAGCGAGCCTGCCACGAAGGGTTGTCCCGCGGTACCCCCTCGTCAAAAATACCAACGCAACAAGCGGCGATAGGCGTGCCGTCGGCTTCGGCAACAAGCGCGATGGGGGAGCGCTGGAACTGCATGGCGATGTTGTAGCGCCCGGCAAGCATGGCGTCTTCGAAGTCGCCTCGGTTGCGTAGGCTGTTGGTCCAGAGCGTGCAGTACAGGTCGGCGAGTTCGTCGAGGTCCTCAAGACGGGCCTCTCGAATTTGGACGTTGCTGGCACTGATGGGCATGGTTCCTCCAATCGATGACAACGAGATATGTTCTACCCATATGCGCGACGTGGTAGTACGGCCGCCCTGCTAAGATGGGGGACTGGAGAATATGACTGCGAGGAGCGATTCGACATGGCAATTCTGCTCGGCTGCGATAGCGTGCATCTTGAGTTTCCCACCAAACTGATTGCCCAGGACGTGACGCTGGGCGTCAACGAGGGCGACCGCATCGGCATCGTGGGTAAAAACGGAGACGGAAAGTCGAGCTTGCTGGGGATCTTGTCCGGGGGGATCGAGCCCGACGCTGGCCGCGTGACGCGCCGCCGCGACGTGACGGTTGGCGTGCTCGGCCAGCGCGACTCGCTCGACAGCGCCTCGACGGTGCATCGCGCTGTGGTAGGCGATGCACCCGAGTATGAGTGGGCCGCGAGCCCGCGCGTGCGCCAGATCCTGGACGGCCTCATCGCCGACGTGCCGTGGGAGGGCCTGGTTGGCGAGCTTTCCGGTGGGCAGCGCCGCCGCGTGGACTTGGCGCGTCTGCTTATCGGCGACTACGACGTCCTCATGCTCGACGAGCCCACAAACCACCTGGATATGCGTACCATCAACTGGTTGGCGGAGCATCTCAAGGCGCGTTGGCAAAAGGCGAGCGGCGCCATGCTCGTGGTCACGCACGACCGTTGGTTTCTCGACGAGGTCTGCACGTCCATGTGGGAGGTGCACGACGGGTGCGTCGATCCGTTCGAGGGCGGGTACTCCGCCTATATCCTGCAGCGCGTCGAGCGCGACCGCATGGCGCAGGTGACCGAGGAGCGTCGCCGCAACATGGCGCGCAAGGAGCTCGCGTGGCTCTCGCGCGGGGCCCAGGCGCGCAGCACCAAGCCGAAGTTCCGCGTCGAGGCGGCGCGCGAACTCATCGCCGACGTTCCGCCGGTGCGCAACGAGCTCGAGCTCAAGCGTCTCGCCGTGAGCCGCTTGGGCAAGCAGGTCATCGACGTGATCGATGTGGACGCGGGGTATGCGACCGCATCCGCTGCGGGGCAGACGACGCGCCCCGTGCTCACGGATGTCACGTGGCTCATCGGCGCGGGCGACCGCTACGGCCTGCTTGGCGAGAACGGCGCCGGCAAGACCACGCTGCTCAACGTCATCCAGGGCAAGCTCAGCCCTCGCCGCGGTCGCGTGAAGATCGGGTCCACGGTGCGCTTCGGCGTCCTCTCCCAGCAGCTCGATGAACTGAAGCCCGTTGAGGACGATACGATTCGAGAGGTGCTCGCCCGTGGCAAGCGTTATGTGATGGTGGAGGGCAAGGAAACGAGCCCCGAGAAGCTCCTTGAGCGCCTCGGCTTCACGCAGCAGCAGATGTGGAGCCGCATCAAGGATCTTTCCGGTGGTCAGAAGCGTCGCCTGTCGCTGCTGCTCACCATCCTGGAGGAGCCCAACGTGCTCATCCTGGACGAGCCCGGCAACGACTTGGATACGGATATGCTCGCACTCGTGGAGGACCTGCTGGACAGTTGGCCCGGCACGCTCATCCTGGTCACGCACGACCGCTTCCTCATGGAGCGCGTGACCGACCAGCAGTGGGCGCTCATCGACGGCACCCTGCGACACGTGCCGGGTGGCGTGGATGAGTATCTCCGGTTGACGGAGGGCTTGGGTGCGGGCGGCTCCGCGCGTCCTCAGGCCCCCGGATCCAACGGCGGTCAGGGGTGTGACCCCAATCCTTCGAACGCCCCGCAGACGGGCGCTCAGGGTCCTCGGAACGGGCTCTCGAATGCGGAGCGTCAGCGCCTCAAAAAGGAGGTCGCCTCCCTCGAGCGCAAGATGGAGACGCGTCGCGCCAAGGTCGAGGAGCTGGAGCGGGGGATGTTCGACATCGATCCCACCGACTTTGCCGCACTCACCGCCCAGCAGGATGCCTTCGCCGCCGCTCGCGACGAGCTCGACGAGCTCGAGATGGCATGGCTCGAGACGAGCGAGCAGTTGGAAGGCTGCTAGGAGAGCATCTCCTTGAAGCCGCTCACAATCATGCGCCAGCCGCGTTTGAAGCGGCCCTCGGCGGGCTGGGGTGCCGGCACGATGACGGTCGCCTCGGCCTGGACGATCTTTCCCTTGGCGGGGGAGGTTCCGCATGCGCGTGTGCTAGGCAGGGGCTGGGCGGACTCCAAAAGCTCGGCGCGTGCACGGAGCTCCCTCCCGGCCGCAGTCTGGGCGCGTTTCTCCTCGGCGGCTCTGGCGCGCTCGATGGCCTGCGCCATGAGGTGCTCCTGCGCGTTGAAGGGTGCCTCGCCCTCCGCGCGGGCAACGGGGACCCAGCGTCCGCGTGCGTCGAGCTCGCGGGCCTTCACGTTGTCGCGCAGCTGGTCGGCCATGTAGTCACGCACCATGGCGCGGCAGGCGGGGTCGATGACGGGATAGGCGATCTCGACACGGTGCTCGGTGTTGCGCGTCATCATGTCGGCGCTGGACAGGTACACCGTATCGGCCTCCTCGCCGAACGAGTAGACGCGCGCCCTCGACTGCCTGTTCATGCTGGGCGGCAACGGCTCCACCAAGACTGCCAACCGCTTGGCGCAGGAGGGCCTGAACGTGATCGCGCTGCCCAAGACCATCGACAATGACACATGGGGGACCGACATCACCTTCGGCTTCACGAGTGCGGTCGAGATCGCGACCAAGTGCATCGACGACATCCACACCACCGCGAGCAGCCACGGCCGCGTCTTTGTGATCGAGATCATGGGGCACAAGGTCGGTTGGATTCCCCTGTATTCCGCCGTCGCCGGTGGCGCGGATGTGTGCCTGATCCCCGAGATCCCCTACGAGATGGATAACGTGATCGCCGCGATCGACCGCCGTATGCAGTCGGGTGCGCGCTTCACCGTCATCGTGGTCGCGGAAGGCGCCATCTCCCGTGAGGAGGCGGCGCTGCCCAAGAAGGAGTACAAGAAGCTCGTGGCGGCGCGCACGTCGCCGTCGATCGCCTACGACATCGCCCGCGAGATCGAGGCGCGCTGAGGGCGCGAGACCCGCGTGGCGGTGCCCGGGCACACCCAGCGCGGCGGTCAACCCGATGCGCAGGACCGCGTATTCGCCACGCAGTGCGGCGTCGAGGCGGCGTTGGGCTGCTTGGAGGGGGAGTACGGCTTTATGGTGGCCCAGCGCGACGGCGAGATGCGCCGCGTGCCGCTGGCGGAGGTCGCCGGCAAGCTCAAGCATGTCGACCCCGCCAGCGACCTGGTGCGTGAGGCCCGCGCCCTGGGTATCTCCTTCGGCGACGAGGCTTAGCGGGGCTCGAGGCGCTGCATGCGGTAGCCCACCCCGACGTGCGTCTGGATCATCGTGGGATGTGATGGGTCGGCTTCGATCTTCTTGCGCAGGGTTCGCATGAACACGCGCAGGCTCGCGATGTCGCTGTCCCAGCTCGTCCCCCAGATCTCGTGCGTGATGAAGGTGTGCGTGAGCACCTTGTCGACGTTTTTCGCCAATAGCACGAGGAGCTTGTACTCGGTGGGTGTGAGCGAGAGACGCTCGCCGTCGAGCTCGGCATATCCCGCGGCGTAATCGATGTGCAGGCTTCCGTTGTCGAAGGTGCTCGCCTCGATGGATTCGGCGGTGATCATGGTCGAGCGCCGCAGGTTGGCGCGGACGCGGGCGAGCATCTCCTCAACCGAGAACGGCTTCGTCAGGTAGTCGTCGGCGCCGGCGTCGAGCGCGCCGATTTTATCCGAGTCCTCGACGCGCGCTGAGATGACGATGATGGGGACGGCCGACCAGCTGCGGATCTTGGTGATGACTTCGACGCCATCGATGTCCGGCAGGCCGAGGTCGAGCATGATGAGGTCGGGGTTGCGCGATGCCGCGTCCATGATGGCGGTCTCGCCGTTCGTCGCCTTCTCGACGCTGTAGCCGTGCAGGTCGAGAGCGGTCGTCACGAGGTTGCGGACCGCCGGGTCGTCTTCGACCACAAGGATGCTTGAGCGCGCGGCGTCATTCATGTATCTCGATCTCCTCGGCGGGAAGGGTGAAGCGGAAGACCGCTCCATGGGGCTTGTTGTCGGCGACTTCGATGATACCCCCGTGCGCCTCGATGATGGAGCGGCACAACGATAGACCGAGGCCGAAGCTTCGATGGGAGTCGACGGGGCGAGGGCCCTCGGCGATGAAGAAACGGTCGAAGACGCGGGGCTTGTCGCGATCGGAGACGCCCGGGCCGTCATCGGCGACCTCTACGACGACGGATGAACCCTCCCGTCGCGCGACGATCGTCACGGTCGAGCCCTTCGGCGTGTATTTGAACGCGTTCGTGATGAGGTTCGTGAGCACCTGCATGATGAGATGGACATCGATTTTCACCAAAAGGATCTCGTCCGTGTGTGCGATGGTCACGTGGTGCCCGTGCGATTCGCGAGCGACATGACTGAGCGCGGCGGCGATGACCTCGTCCATGAGCTCCGACGTGAGGTTGAGTTGCATGTCGCCATCTTCGATGCGGGTGATGGCGAGGAGGTTCTCGACGGTGTCGATCAGCCAGAGCGAGTCGTTGTAAATGGCGTCCGCGAGCTCGAGCCGTTTCGCGTCCTCGAGCTTCTCCCCACCATCGCGCAGCACCGCGGCCGACCCCGAGATCGCGGTGAGGGGCGTCCTCAGGTCATGGCCGATGGATCTAAGCAGGTTGGCGCGCAGTTGCTCGTTTTTGGCGAGTACGGCGGCCTCCTCCCGCTCCCGCGCCGCCTTGTCGCTCTCGAGGGCGAGTGCGCACTCGCCGACGATCGACAAGACGATGGAGTGCTCGAACGCCTCGAGCTCGCGCCCCTTCAGATCGATGCCCACGACGCCGAATACCTCGTTGCCCGCACGTACCGCAAGGTAGAGGCACTGCGCCTCTGGCAGGGTGTGAGTGCTCGCCCCGGCGTGCTTGTTGTTGTTGAAAGACCACGTCGCCACGGCACGCTCGTATTCGGTGAGCAGGGACGTGCGGTGGTCCTCCGTTCCGGCGCTCTCATACAGCGGCTCTCCGAGCAGGTCGCCGTCTGCGGGGTAGAAGACGACGTCGAGTCTGAGGAGCTTCACGAGCTGGCTCATGGCGACGCGCGCTCGTTCCCGGGGCCCTTGCGCCCGCTGCAGGAGTTGGTTGGTTTCGAGGAGCACGCGGGTCCTGAAGGCGTTTTTCGCCGAGGCACGCGCGTTGTCGGTGAGGCGCGCAGTGAGTTCGGCGGCCACCATCGCGGTCGCGAACATGATGGCGAAGGTCACGAGGTAGCTTCGGTCGTAGCTGTCGAATGAGAACAGCGGCGTCACGAAGCAGAAGTTGTAGAGCACCACCGAAAGGATGCTTGACACGATGGTGCAGACGCGCCCCGTGGTCGTGACGGCTGTGAGCAGGGCCGTGAGGATGTAGAGGGAGATGATGCTCGAGTCGGCGAATCCGAGTCCGCGGAATGCGGTGCCAACTGCCGTGGCGATGGCAGATAGGCCCAGCGTGAGCAGCATGTCCCGCCTGCTCGGCAGGCGGGGCCCCGAGGCCGCTCGCCGGTCGTGGCCCCGCCTGGCGGGCGCTGGCTGATCGGGGATGATGTAGATGTCGAGGTTCGGCGCGATGGCGATCAGCCTCTCCACGAGCGACTTGCGCCCGAAGAGCGCGTGATGCAGGCCGCGCGTCTCGCCGGTGCGCCCCATGACGATCTTCGAGATGCCGGATAGTCGCGCGAATTCGGCGATCTGAAAGGCGAGGTCGTCCCCATACACCGTTTCCACCTGCGCGCCGAGCTGTTCGGCGAGAGCGCTGTTCGAGGAGAGGCGCGCACGTTCGTCCTCGTCCATGGTCTGGGTTCGCGGACTCTCGACGAACAGAGCGACGAGTTCGCCGTGGAAGGCCTTCGACAGCCGCGCGGCCGCCCGCACGATGCGCGGGTTCGTGGGGGCGGGGGAGAGGCAGACCAGGATGCGCTCGCTGGTGTAGTAGTCGCGGTTGCCGAGCACGCGCGCGGCGTCGGCGAGGCGTCCCGTGCGGTCGGCGCAGCGGCGCAGTGCGATCTCGCGCAATGCCGTGAGGTTCTCGATGCTGAAGAAGTTGCGCTGCGCGCGGTCGGCCTGCGCCGCGCGGTACACGAGTCCGGCCTTGAGGCGCTCGAGCAGGTCCTCGGGCTCGATATCCACGAGCTCGACCTGGTCGGCGTCATCGAAGACGCGGTCGGGGATGCGCTCACGCACGACGACGCCCGTGATGGAGGCCACCATGTCGTTCAGGCTCTCGATGTGCTGGACGTTGACCGTGGTGTAGACGTCTATGCCGGCGCGCAGAAGCTCTTCGACATCTTGATAGCGCTTTTCATGGCGGCACCCCGGCGCATTGGTGTGCGCGAGTTCGTCGACGAGGATCAGCCGCGGTGCCCGGGCCAGGGCGGCGTCGAGGTCGAATTCCGCGAGTTCGATGCCGCTGTGCTCGATGGGCATATGCGGGATGCACTCGATGCCCCGCGACAGGCGCGCCGTCTCGGGGCGCTCATGAGGTTCGATGTGGCCGGCGACGACGTTCACGCCGCGCCTCTTGGCGGCGTGCGCGGCCTGGAGCATGGCGTAGGTCTTGCCCACGCCCGCGGCGTACCCGAAGAAGATCTTGAGGTGCCCTCGGCGTCCGCGGCGCTCCTGTGTGTGGACGTCCTGTTCGAGCGCTCTGAGCAGGAGGTCGGGGTTCGCCCGTGCATCGGATGCAGCGCGTGACATTGCGAGGCCTTTCTCGCCGGTGTGGATTGATTGCGGCGGCGGGATGGACCGCCTCGAGCATGCGATGAGTATAGGGCTCCGTTCGGGGCGCCGCATCCTCCCAGCTGCATCTTTACGGCATCTTAAGGCCGGGGGGCATCACCCTAACACCGTTTTAATCCGCTTCGCCGTTTACTGTTCTCAGGCACTCGGGGAAGGGTGCCACCCGTGATTCTCGGAAGGAGCAGTTACATGAACGTCCTGATCCCGATCATAGGCATCACGTGCATCGGCCTGTTGATCTACTACATCTATATTTTGATGAGGAGCGATTCGTAACTTATGAGCGCTGCAATTCAGTACATCCTGTACTTCGCCGTGCTCGTCGTTTTGGCCATCCCGCTCGGTCGGTTCATGGCCCGTGTCATGGACGGCGAGCATACCTTTTTGTCACCCGTGCTCGTACCCGTCGAGCGGGGCGTCTATCGCCTGCTCCGCATTGACTCGCATGAGCAGATGGGCTGGAAGCGCTACCTGGTGAGCGTCCTTGTCTTCTCGGGTATCGGGCTCGTGGTGCTCGTCGCGCTCCCGATGCTCCAGGCCTTCTTGCCGGGTAACCCGCAGCACCTGCCGGGCGTGCCTTGGGACCTGTCGTTCAACACGGCGGCCTCCTTCATCACCAATACCAACTGGCAGTCCTATTCCGGCGAGATCACCCTGTCCTACCTTGTGCAGTTCATGGGCCTCACCGTGCAGAACTTCGTTTCCGCCGGCACCGGTATCGCGGTCATGTTCGCACTGATCCGCGGCTTCCGTCAGGTCAAGGAGCAGGGTCTGGGTTCCTTCTGGGTCGACCTCACCCGCACCGTCCTGTATGTGCTCATCCCGCTGAACCTCGTGTTGGGTGTCTGCCTGGCTGCCGGTGGCGTCATCTCCAACTTCCAGCCGGCTCAGAAGGCTGAGCTCGTAGAGCCCGTCGCGGTCGAGCCCAATGCGGATGGCGGTTGGGGTGTGATCGAGGGTGCCCAAATCGACGGCGACATCGTCAGGGCTGACGGCCGAGTCGTCGAGGATGCGCGCGTGGTTACCGAGCAGTTCCTGCCGCAGGGCCCCGCGGCTAGCCAGATTGCCATCAAGCAGTCCGGCACCAACGGCGGCGGCTTCTTCGGCGTGAACTCCGCCCATCCGTACGAAAATCCCAGCGCGTTCACCAACATCATCGAGATGACCAGCCTGCTGCTGATCCCGGCCGCCTGCTGCTTCACCTTCGGTATCGGCGTCAAGAACACCAAGCAAGGCAAGGCCATCTTTGCCGCCATGTTCATCCTGCTGGTGATCTTCACCGGCGTCATAGCCGTCAACGAGCATGCGGGCACCCCGCAGCTGGCCGATGGCGGAGCGGTCAATATCGAGATGACCGACGGCCAGGCCGGCGGCAACATGGAGGGCAAGGAGAGCCGCTTCGGTATCGCCGCTTCCTCCACGTGGTCGGCATACACCACCGCTGCTTCCAACGGCTCGGTTAACTCCATGCACGACTCCTACACCCCGCTGGGCGGTTTTGTCCAGATGCTCCAGATGGCTCTGGGCGAGGTCGTCTTCGGCGGCGTGGGCTGCGGTCTGTACGGCATGATCGGCTTCGCCATCCTCACGGTGTTCATCGCCGGTCTCATGGTCGGACGCACGCCTGAGTTCCTGGGCAAGAAGATCGAGCCGGGTGAGATGCGCTGGGCGGTTGTCCTGTGCCTGGCAACTCCGTTTGCCATTCTGGTGTGCTCGGCCATCGCCTGCATGGTGCCCGGTCTTGCCGATCAGCTCAACAATGGCGGCGCGCACGGCTTCTCCGAGGTGCTGTATGCCTTCACCTCATGTGGCGGCAACAACGGCTCGGCGTTTGCGGGCATGAACTGCAACATTCCCTGGATCAACGTCATGCTCGGCCTCGAGATGCTGTTCGCCCGCTTCATGCCCATCATCGGCACGCTGGCTATCGCCGGCTCGCTGGCCAAGAAGGGTAAGGTCGCCGAGAGCGCCGGCACCCTGTCTACCACCAACGGCATGTTCGTATTCCTGCTCGTGTTCATCGTTCTGCTGATCGGTGCCCTGAGCTTCTTCCCGGCCCTGGCGCTTGGCCCCGTTGCCGAGTTCTTCCAGATGATTGCGTAAAGGAGGGCGCAGATTTATGGCTATGCAAAAAGACATGATGGGCCGCGCGGTACGCGATTCGTTTGCCAAGCTGGATCCTCGCGTCCAGATTCAAAACCCGGTCATGTTCCTGGTGTGGCTTTCCGCCGTCATGACCTCCGTCCTGGCCGTCGCTTCCGTCTTCGGTGTGCAGGACGCGGGTGTGCCCACCTACTATGTGGTCGCCATCGCGGTCATCCTGTGGCTCACCGACCTGTTCTCGAACTTCGCCGAGGCGCTTGCCGAGGGCCGCGGTAAGGCTCAGGCCGATTCCCTGCGTGCGGCCAAAAAGGATGTTGAGGCCCATCGCATCGAGTCCGTTGAGGACAAGGAGCACTTCACCGTCGTTCCCGGCACCGAGCTCACGCGCGGCGACCTGGTGATCGTGCGCGCCGGCGAACAGATTCCCGGCGACGGCGACGTCATCGAGGGCGCTGCCTCCGTTGACGAGTCCGCCATCACCGGCGAGTCCGCCCCCGTGGTCCGCGAGGCAGGCGGCGATCGCTCTGCCGTTACCGGCGGTACCACGGTGCTCTCCGACTGGATCATCGTCAAGATCTCCAGCGAGCCCGGCCAGAGCTTCCTGGACAAGATGATCGCGATGGTTGAGGGCGCCGCGCGCAAGAAGACCCCTAACGAGATCGCTCTGGAGATTTTCCTGGTGGCCCTCTCCATCGTCTTTATCCTGGTCACGCTGGCCTTGTATTGTTACTCCTGCTTCTCGGTCGGTCTCAACGGCATGGTCAACCCCACGGCCGTGACCACGCTCGTGGCGCTGCTCGTGTGTCTGGCTCCCACTACCATCGGCGCGTTGCTGTCCGCCATCGGCATCGCCGGCATGAGCCGTCTGAACGAGGCCAACGTGCTGGCCATGTCCGGCCGCGCCATCGAGGCCGCCGGCGACGTTGACATCCTCATGCTCGACAAGACCGGCACCATCACCCTGGGTAACCGCCAAGCCGCCGAGTTCATCCCGGTCGACGGCGTCGATCCCGCGGAGTTGGCCGATGCCGCCCAGCTTTCCTCGCTGGCCGACGAGACCCCCGAGGGCCGTTCCATCGTCGTGCTCGCCAAGGAGCAGTTCGGTCTGCGCGGCCGCACGCTCGAGGATAAGGGCATGGAGTTCATCCCGTTCACCGCGGCAACGCGTATGTCCGGCGTGAACTATGAGGGCAATGAGATCCGCAAAGGCGCTGCCGATTCCGTGCGCACTTATGTGGAGGCAGCCGGCGGAGTGTTCTCCCAGGAGTGCGACGAGGTCGTCGAGCGCATCGCCAAGGCCGGCGGCACCCCGCTGGTTGTGACCAAGAACTGCCGTGTGCTGGGCGTTGTGTACCTCAAGGACATCATCAAGTCCGGCGTTAAGGAGAAGTTCGCCGACCTGCGCCGCATGGGCATCAAGACCATCATGGTGACGGGCGACAACCCGCTCACCGCCGCGGCAATCGCCGCCGAGGCCGGCGTTGACGACTTCCTGGCCGAGGCCACCCCTGAGGGCAAGCTCGAGAAGATCCGCGAGTTCCAGCGCGAGGGGCATCTCGTGGCCATGACCGGTGACGGCACCAACGATGCGCCCGCTCTGGCCCAGGCCGACGTCGCCGTGGCCATGAACACGGGCACCCAGGCTGCCAAGGAGGCCGGCAACATGGTCGACCTCGACTCCAGCCCCACCAAGCTCATCGAGGTCGTGCGTATTGGCAAGCAGCTGCTCATGACCCGCGGTTCGCTCACGACCTTCTCGGTGGCCAACGACGTGGCGAAGTACTTCGCTATCATTCCGGCCCTGTTCTCGCCGATCTACCCGGGCCTTGGCGCGCTCAACATCCTCGGTCTGGCAAGCCCGCTGTCCGCGGTTCTTTCGGCCATCATCTATAACGCGCTCGTTATCGTCGCGCTGATCCCGGCCGCGTTGAAGGGCGTTAAGTACCGCGAGGTCCCGTCCGGACAGCTGCTGACCCACAACCTGCTCGTGTGGGGTCTGGGCGGCATCGTTGCCCCGTTCGTATTCATCAAGCTCATCGACATGCTGCTCGCGTTCTGCGGCATTATGTAAGTGGAGGTTTGTATGTTCAAAGGTGTTGCATCGCGTGCACTGGGCGTGTTCGCGCTGTTTACCGTTGTCTGCGGCCTGGGCTATACGCTCGTCGTGACCGGCATCGCCCAGGTTGCGTTCCCGTATCAGGCGAACGGTTCGCTCATCAAGGTCGACGACAAGATCGTGGGCTCCGAGCTGATCGGTCAGAACTTCGAGGATGAGGACCACATGTGGGGCCGCATCCACAACGTGACTATCGTCGAGGGGGAGGACGGCGGGCTCATGGCCTACGGCGCCCCGTCCAATTTGTCCCCGGCGAGTGAGAAGTACCGGCAGCTCGTGGACGAGCGCGTGGGGAAGATCCGTGCCGCGAACCCCGACGCCGATATGGACGCGGTTCCGGTTGACCTGGTGACGTGTTCCGGCTCCGGCCTCGATCCCGAAATCTCCCCGGATGCGGCAGAGTACCAGGTGCCGCGCCTGGCAAAGGCCACGGGCAAGAGCGAGGACGAGGTGCGCGACATCATCGCCCAGTGCTCCAAGGGCCGTTTCTTGGGAGTCTTCGGCGAGCCCACGGTCAACGTGCTCAAGGTGAACCTCATGCTGGATGGCGTGCTGTAGACGTCGTTTCCGACTAGAGATGCTTGCATGCCCCGGTGCGGCCGCGCCGGGGCATGATTGTTTTAACCAGCGGTTAGATTTCCTGCCGAAAACATGAGGGCGCGTCAATTGTACTGGCGGTCGCCAGCTGATGAAATAGATGCTAAGCAGCTGCGGTATATCGTCCTTAGGTGAAAGGAAAGACATGCACATCTCAGAGATAATTCGCTCTCGCCGCCGCGAGCTCGGTATGACTCAGGAGCAAGTGGCACAGCGTCTTGGTGTTTCGGCTCCGGCGGTCAACAAATGGGAGCGCGGGATATGCTATCCGGATATCACGCTCATCCCTTCGCTCGCTCGCCTGTTCGAAACGGATGCAAATACGCTGCTGTCGTTCGAGCCGGAGTTGAGAGAGGAGGAGAGTTTGGCAATACAGCGCGAGGTCGATCGACTGGTGCGTGAAGAGGGATACGAGGCGGGCTTCGATTACGCGCAGGAGAAGATGCGCCTATATCCGACGAGCGATGAGCTGGCCATCGTTCTTACGCAGTATCTCGACGGCTCGCTCGTGCTTCGGCAAATACCGGATGCCGAGGGGTATCGGCCAGTGCTTGACGATGCGTATGCGCGTTTGGCGAAGAGCGTTGTTCCGGCGGTAAGGAATCAGGCGTCCGCAATGCTCATTGCGAAAGCCATGCAGGAAGAACGGTATGAGGATGCCCAGCGTATCCTGGACGACATCCCCGACCGCACGGTGGATAAGGAGGAGCGCCAGGCGATCTTGTATGCGCGCGAAGGAAAGGACGAGGACGCCGCACGCACTTGGGAGGCCCGCGTGATTCGGATTGCCGCCGATTTGATGGGAACGATTGTCGGGTTGATCGAAATCGCCTTGAGGGATGGCCGCAAAGATGATGCGCTCGAGTGCGCGCACCGCGCTCAACTGGCATTCGAGGCGCTTGGTCAGCCTGCATGGATGAGTCTGATGCCGCGGCTGGCGGCCGTGACGGCATCGGGCGATTCTGGTGAGGCGATTGAGCTTCTTGACGCCGTCATGGCCTCACTGCATGGGGGCGACTCCGCGGCACTCCAGGGTCCGCTTTACCGCCATTCGAACCTGAATGACTTGACCGACTTGACGTCCAGGATGGGTGCGCTGCTGCTTTCGGAAGTCGAGAATGAAGACGAGTATGCGTTTGTGCGCACAGTCCCTGCCTACTGTTCGTTCGCGGAGAAATGGAAGGCTGTGGGTTCGGTGTAGGGAGCGGGGCTCCGTCGTCCAAAAGGTTCGGGCAGCCCGCAGGGGCCCAGGCGGCGACCATTTCTTTTGGCGTATGCGCTCATGACCGCCCGCGCCGTCGAGCGGGTGGTGCTGCCGAGGGTATGATTGTCGGACTATGTCACTCCGCGTGACGGGAGGTCCGTCTCATGATCTGGTTCACATCGGATACGCACTTCGGCCATGCCAACGTGCTGCATTTCACCGATCGCCCGTTTGGCGACATCGCGCATATGAATCGCGCGCTCATCAACGCGATCAACGAGCGCGTGGCGCCCGCTGACGACCTGTACATCCTCGGTGATTTCTCGTATCAGATGACCGCGGTCGAGGCGGAGGCGTCGCGGCGTTGCGCCGCGGCGCTGCGGGAGCTCGGCCTCGGACGCTAGCGCCACGCGGAGCATCGGCCTTTACCGCGGCCTTCGCTTCGAATACATGGGAATTCAACCTCAAATTAGGGACAGTCCCTCATTTGAGGTTGAGAGGGGCAATCGTTTCCAGTGCGTGAATTCGCCATGCTTCTCATCGTCATGGTAGGCGGGTAGTACACTGAAATCCCGTGGAAGCGCCGGACTCCGGTGCAGATTTCGACGGGAAGTGCAGGTAAACACCATGACAAAGCATATATTCGTGACCGGTGGCGTGGTCAGCTCGCTGGGCAAGGGCATCACCGCGGCATCGCTGGGGCGTCTGCTCAAGTCGCGCGGCTACCGGGTGACCATGCAGAAGGCCGATCCGTATCTTAACGTGGACCCGGGTACCATGAGCCCGTTCCAGCACGGCGAGGTGTTCGTCACCGAGGACGGCTATGAAAGCGATCTCGACCTCGGCCATTACGAGCGCTTCATCGACGAGAACCTCACGCGCGACTCCAACTTCACCACGGGCGCCATCTACCAGGACCTCATCGCGCGCGAGCGCCGTGGCGACTTCCTCGGCGGCACGGTGCAGGTCATCCCGCACGTGACGAACGCCATCAAGGCCAAGTTCCGCGGCGTCGAGGAGCAGACGGACGCCGACGTGGTCATTACCGAGCTCGGCGGCACGATCGGCGACATCGAGGGCCAACCGTTCGTCGAGGCCATCCGTCAGTACAAGAAGGATGCCGGAGCCGAGAACGTCTGCTACATCCACGTCTCGCTCGTGCCCTATATCGCGGCGGCCCACGAGGTGAAGACCAAGCCGACGCAGCACTCCGTCAAGGAGCTGCGGAGCTTTGGCATCCAGCCCGATATCATCGTGCTGCGCAGCGACCATCATATTGAGGACGACGTGCGCGCCAAGATCGCCTCGTTCACCGACGTGGACGTGGATTGCGTGTTCACCTGCGAGGACGCCCCGTCCATCTACGATGTGCCGCGCATGATGGCTGAGCAGGATTTCGACCTGCGCGTCTGCGAGCGCCTGGGGCTTGATCCGCACGAGCGCGACATGGCGGATTGGGAGGGGTTCCTCATCTCGAAGGACCATGCGGAAAACGAGGGCGACCCCGTGAAGATCGCGCTCGTCGGCAAGTACACCCAGCTGCCCGACGCGTACCTCTCCGTCATCGAGGCGCTGCACCACGCGGGCACGCACCTGGGCAAGCACGTTGAGGTCGAGCTCGTCGACGGCGAGGCGCTCTCCGATGAAAACGTCGAGCAGGTGCTGGGCGACGCGTCGGGCATCCTCGTGCCGGGCGGCTTCGGCAAGCGCGCCTTCGACGGCAAGATCACCGCTGCCCGCTACGCGCGCGATCACCAGGTGCCGTATCTGGGCATCTGCCTGGGGATGCAGGTCGCCGTGTGCGAGTTCGCGCGCGACGTGCTGGGCTATGCGGACGCGAGCTCGTCCGAGTTCGACCCGCAGTGCGCGCACGCCGTGATCGACTTGCTCGACGAGCAGGAGGGTGTGACCGAGAAGGGCGGCACCATGCGCCTTGGCGCGTATCCGTGCGCGCTCGTCGCAGGCACGCTCGCTGCGGAGGCATACGGCGAGGCGCTGGTGCAGGAGCGCCATCGCCATCGTTACGAGTTCAACAACGCGTATCGGGAGGAGTTGGAGGCGGCCGGCTTGGTCGTGTCCGGCACGAGCCCGGATGGCGAGCTGGTCGAGATGGTCGAGCTGCGCCGCGACCTGCACCCGTGGTTCGTCGCCACGCAGGCGCACCCCGAGTTCAAGAGCCGCCCCACGCGTCCGCACCCGCTGTTCCGGGAGTTCGTCCGCGCTGCTGCGGTCACCTCGATGTAGGGACAGTCCCTGCATCGAGGTGCGTTAGACCTCGCACGCGCGCAGACGGGCGGCCACAAGGCCCGCGGATACGATCGCGACAGCGAAAAGCGCGATGATACCCAAGTCGATACCGACGGTGGCCAGAACGCGCTCATTCACCTCTTGGGCGCCGAGCGCGCAGGTCACGGCATCGTACATCCAGAAGGTGGGCGTGAAGCGCGCGACGGCTTGCACGCCCGCTCCCAAAAGCGACAGCGGAACCCACGCCCCGCCCAAAAACGACATGACCATGCCGCCCAGGTTGGCGATCGCGTTGAGGGCTTCTTCGCCAAAGCCGCATTGCGCGAGCGTGTAGGCAAGGGCGAGTGGAACGAGCGAGAACACGAGGAAAGAGACGAGGGCGAGAGTCACCTGCGGCGCGGCGTTTGGCAGGAGTGCATCGGCGCCCGAGTTCGCCATGCCCACGGCGATGACCCAGGCGACGACTCCGAGCGTGAGCACGCCGCAGCCCGCGATGCTACCGAGGCCCATGCGCCAGCTGCTCACGGGAGAGGCGAGCTGACGGCGGCGCACGTCGGCCTCGCCCAGTGCGGCGAGTACCACACCGGCGACCACGATTACCGACGACGTGAGGGTATACGAGCTGAATGTGAGGTAGAACGCCAGACGAGAAGCCGCGCTGCTCTCCTTGTTGGACTCCAAGACCTCAACCGTGGGCTCGAGGTTCGTCGTTGTCAGGGCGGCGTTGACGGCGGCCGCTCCGTCCGCGCCCGATTCGAGCGCTGCGTGCGCGGCGACAAGCGACGTCCAGCGGCTTGCGCGCTGCCCGGCGAGCGCTGCGGCCTGGGCGTCGCTGCCCGTCGCGATTTCGAGCTCGGGAAGATCGCGCGCCTCGCGGGCGGCAGCCATGAGCTCGTCGCCAAATCCCGCGGGCACGATGAGCACAGCGTCCACGCGCCCGCACGCCAGCGCGTCTTGTAGCTCAAGCGGCTCGTCCTCGACGCTCACGAGCTCGTCTGTCTTCGCGAGTGCCTCCGCGAGTCCGGCAGACACGTCGGAGCTGTCGCGGTCGACAAGTGCGATGCGCGTACGTGCGGGCTCCAGGGCGAGCGTTTGGTCCTCGCTGACCTCACCCATGAGCAGCACACCCATCGTTGAGAGGAAACCGATGTAAATGACAAGATAGAGCGGGTGGCGCAGCGCGATGAGAAGTGCGCGTTTACAGATGTTCATGCGAAAGCCTCCTCATGAAAGCCGTCGAGATGCCGAGAAACGCGACGGACAGACCGCCGCACGCCGTGATGCGCAGCAGGAAGGGGCCGAGCGCATCGTAGTAGTACACGCTGTAGAACACGTCGCGGATCAAGCAGACAGGGTTAAGCCACGTGGTGACGGGGACGGCTTGGGCGAGTGTGTCGGCAAACTCCATGCTTGGCTGGCCATACAGCCCCGCGAAGAACGAGAGCAGGCAGGTTGCGGCGGTGAGGAGCCCCGTGCGGGCATCCAGGCCCATGCGCCCGGGCAGCGCGCCCATCACGGCGCCGAGGCTGCACGAGAATAGGCTCGCCATGCTGATCCCAACCAGGCAGAGCGCCTCGCGCCCCGCGAAGTCGATGCCTGCGGTGAGGCAGATGTAGCCTAAGGCGATTGCGAGGAACGCCGCGGACACGGTCCAGCATGCGGCGATGGTGGGCACAAGCAAGCGCATGCGGCCCGTGCCCGAGACGGCTCGACGTGCTCCTGCAGCGGAGGATGCGGGCTGCAGGTCCCACACGCTGCCTACTGCCAGTTGAGCGGAGAAGATGGACGCCATGGCGAGCAAGGCGTAGTAGAAGCGCACGAACAGGTCGGGCCTGGCGTGCGTGAGCGAGATCTCTCGCACGGGGGTGCTGAGCCCCAAGGCGCGTTCGACGGCGGAGGGGTTCGCGAGCGCAGCCGGGTCTTCGGACGCGATGCGCTCAATGAGGGCCTGGTTTTGCAGATAACTTGTGGCAACGGCTTCGACAATGGAACGGTTGACGTCGGACGCGGCATCGCTGTTCGAGTTTTGCGCTGCGAGGATGACGCGCGGCTGCGTTGTGGAGCTGGTGCCTTCGTCGGCTGCAGGAGCGGGCTCGACCAGATATGCCCCGGTGGCCGCCCCGTTGACGAGCAGCTCGCGCGCCTCGTCCGCGCTGTCGACGGAATGGACGGCGAGCAGGGGCTCGTCTGCGTTCGCGAGGGCTGTAACCACGTCAGCGAAGGGCGATTCGCGCCATGCCTCGTCATCCACCACGGCGACGTCGACCGCCTCGACGGTCGCGCCCGAGCGCAGTGGTTCGAACATGAAATTGAAGACCGTGGCGAGCACGATGGGGAATATGAGCGTCCAGACGATGGCGCTCGGCGTGTGCAGCAGGGTGCGCACCGTCGTTTTGAAGGTCATCCACATGGCGGCCTCCTAATCGCGCAGTTCGCGGCCGGTGATTTCGAGAAACACGTCGTTGAGGGTAGGCGGCGCGCAGGTGATGCGTCCCAGACGGGCGCCGCCAGCGCGCAGGGCGGCCAGCACGTCGGTGAGGTTGTGCTCGCTGGCTTCGCAGGTCACGGTGAGCAGGTTTCCGTCGAGGGCGACGTCGAGCACGTGGGGGAGCGCACGCAGGCGGTCGAGCTCGCGCGCTGGCAGGGCGCTTCCGGGGCTCGCGGGTTCGCTGCCCAGCCCTTGTCCAAGCCCGTGGCCCCGCGATGCGCCCTCGACCTCGACCACGATGCGTTCGCCCGTGCGAATCGAGCGCTTGAGCTCGTCGGGCGTGCCCTGTGCGAGCGCCCGGCCATGGTCCATGATCATCACGCGGTCGCAGATCTGCTCGACCTCCTCCATGTAATGGCTCGTGTACACCACGGTCGCGCCCTCGGCGCGCAGGCGCTGGATGCCGGTGAGGATGGCGTTGCGGCTCTGCGGGTCAACGGCCACCGTGGGCTCGTCGAAGAAGATGAGCTCGGGCTTGTGCGCGATGCCGCATGCGATGTTGAGCCGGCGTAGCAGGCCGCCCGAAAGCTTGCTGGGGCGAAAGCGGCAGAACTCCTCCAGACCCACGAATTCGATCGCCTCGTCCACGAGCGCGCGGCGGCGGGTGCGGTCATCCACGTAGAGCGAGCAGAAGTAGTCGATGTTCTCGTGCACGGTGAGCTCGTCGATGACCGCCACCTGCTGCGGCACGATGCCGATGCGCCGCTTGAGGTCGTAGCGGGTGGGCCCCATGGCCTCGCTGAAGAGCTCGATGCTGCCTCGATCGTAGGTGAGCAGGGCGAGCATGCAGTTGATGCTCGTGGTCTTGCCCGAGCCGTTGGGGCCGAGCAGGCCGAAGATCTCCCCGCGGGAGACGTTTAGGTCGAAATGGTCGAGGGCGAGCAGCTCGCCGTAGCGCTTGACGAGTCCCTCGACGGCGATGATGTCCATGGCTCCTCCGTTCGTTCGCGGTGCGGGCGACGTGCGTGTCTACCTGATAGGCATATTGCCTGACGTGCGGAAATCGGGGTAGTGACAATTGTCACGACCTGCTTTTGCTACCATCTTGGGCTATGGAGAGGATTGTCGACATAGTGTTTGTGCTCGCATGCTGCGTGCTGTCGCTGCCTGCTTGCGGAGGTTTTACCGCGGGCGGAGGGTCGGCGGCTGCCGTGGCCTCGGGCGCGGCGGGGACGGGCGCGAGCGCAGGCGCAGCCTCGGGCGCGGCGGCGTTTTCCGGGCTCGCGATGGGGGACGGCGCCTCCGTGGCAATTTCGGTCGCTTGTTTTCTCGTCGCGGTGATCGTGGCGTTTGCCTGCGAATGGTCCGCGAGCCGCGTGCGCGCGCTCGGCCCCATCGCCTGTTGCGTTGTCGCCGCGATCGCCCCCGAGGGGCTGTATGTTATCCCCGCGGCGGCGTATGAACTGGCTCGCGTCGTGCGTGAACCTTGGCCGTGGCGCGCGATGCCGGTCGCGATAGCGGTGCCGTTTGTCGCCGCCGTCCTTCGCGAGGGCGTGACGCCCGCGCTTCTTCTTGCGGCGATGCTGTCCGCGTTCGCCGTCCTGCTCTCGCTGCGGACGAGCTCTTTGCTGTCCCAGCGAGATTTGCGCCATCGCACGCGAGATGATCTGCGTAGGCGCGAGTTAGGGCAAGAGGGCGGCAGTTCCCGTGGCGATATGGAGATGGTCGGCGAAGGCGCGGCTGGTCCTGCGGCGATGCCGCACCCGTCTGCCGACGATCGCTGTCGCGCGGCATTCGGCCAGCTCACCGACCGTGAGTACGAGGTCGTGCGCCTTATCGCCGAGGGGCTCGACAACCACGAGATCGCAGCCGCGGCGTTCATCAGCGAGGGTACGGTGCGCAACCGCATCAGCTCCGTGCTGCAAAAGACGGGTTGCAAGAACCGTACGCAACTCGCCGTCGCCTGGTGGCAGGCCCGCACCTGATGCGTAATTCTGCACCCGTCCCCATATTGCACAATGTGCAGTATGGGGACGGGTGCAATTTTAGTCATTGTCGATGTGCGCGGGCGAGCGGCGGCCGCAAATCGCCGCCCTCCCCGCAGCCTTACGGTATTGTTCGCCGCGCGTAAGCAGAATCGATGGCAGTGGCGCGTCCCGTTCGTGAGAATGAGTGCAGAGACTCGCACGGAAAGGACTCGTATGCGGCTGTATCTCAAGCTCGCCCTCGGCAATGTGCGTCGCAGCGCGCGCGACTACTCGGTCTATTTCATCACGCTCGGCTTCGCAGCGTGCCTACTCTACTCCTTCGTCGGCTCCATGGACCATCTGCGCGCGATGGGCCTTTCGCCCGACCAGATGGGAGTGCTGGGCAGTGCCGGCGACGTGCTCGAGGCGTTCTCCATCTTCACCGTGCTCGTGTTTCTGTTCCTTGTGCGTTACGCCAACCGATTCCTGCTTCGTCGGCGCAAGCGCGAGTTTGCCCTGTACGAGCTGTGCGGCATGGGCCGAGGTGCGGTCGCGGCCGTGCTTGTGGTGGTGTGGGGCGCCTGCCTGTTCCAGCCGGTGTATTTCATCGCGTTCATCATCCCCATGGGGTTCGCGGCGTGCTTTGCGACGTCGCTGGTGGCGCGCCTGGGTGTCGCGGGGTGGGCCGAGCGCGCGCGGCGCCGTCCCGAGCGCTATCTGAGCGGCCTTCGGGCATTCACCGTGCGCCAGGTGGAAGGCCGCGTGTCCAGCACGTCCATGGCGCTCGCCTGCGTGTGCGTGCTCATCGCCGTTGCCGTGTGCATGATGGTCGCGGGCTTTGTGTTCAGCGTCGGGCTGCGATCGCCCGAGATGCTGTCGAGCGGCGTCGCCGCGTCCATGGCGCCCATCGGCTACATCGGTATCTTCTATGGGTCGGTCTTTTGCTGAGCGCCGCGGCAGTGCTCGCGCTCCAGCAGCTGTCGGGAGCCGCCGACGCGCGTCGTGCATATGGCGTGCTCGACCAGCTCGGTTGCGAACGTGCCCTCATGCGCTCATCGCTGCGGCGCCAGATCTGCCTGTATTTCGCCGCGCCGATGGCGGGCGCCCTCGTCCATGGTGTCTTCGGGCTCTTCCTCGTGGCCTTCCTCGCCTTCGCTATCGGCTCCAGTGGATGCGCCTCGACCATCCGGGTGTGTTGGCATTCACTATCGGGCTCATGGCGGTGTACGCTCTCGTGGCGGCGCATGCGGTGGAGCGCGCGGTGCTATGCCCGGCAGGAACGTCGCCCCCTCGCATGTGGTCCCGATATCTCCCATCGTGGTTCCCGGCTATCCGCCGCTCGTAGGGGGAGCAATGCTTCCCGGTTCCAGACTTCGCCAAAGAGGATATCGTCGTTGAGGTGGGCGAACTCGGGTGCGAATTCTCCCAGCGAGTCGCGGCCCGCGGTCTGTTTGGCGGTTGTTGAAGGAAGCCCGGGGTGGAACTTCGTACCCTGCGGTATTTTCTCGCCGTTGCGCGCGAGGAGAACATGACTGAGGCGGCGAACGTACTGCGCGTGACGCAGTCCACGCTCTCGCGGCAAATCGCCGACCTTGAGCGCGAGCTGGGTGTGGAGTTGTTCGAACGCACCAACCGCTCGTGTGTGTTTACCACCGACGGCATGCGGCTGAGGCAGCGTGCGGAGGAGATACTCTTGCTGGTGGACCAAACTGAGATGGAGATGTCGGACCGGGAGCTCGGCATCACCGGAAACATTCGCATTGGCGCGGGGGAGACCATGGCCATGCGGACGGTGCTCGATGTGTTCGCAGGTCTGCGCCTCGACCATCCGGGTGTGACGATTGAGTTGTACACGGGCAACGCCGATGCGGTGGAGGAGCGCCTGGAGCGGGGGCTTTTGGACTTCGCCTTGCTGTTCGAGCCGGTCAATTTGGAGAAATACGAGTGGATGTGCATGCCGCGTGCGGATCGCGTGGGCGTGTGTGTTGCGGACGATGGCCCGTGGGGCGGCCTCGACGCGGTGACGCCGGCCGAGCTTGCTCGTATGCAGCTCTTGCTCAGCTCGCGCACGTCAAACAGGGCGGTCGACCTGGCGGCATGGTCTGGTGGGACCATCGATTATGAGGTGCTTGATGTTGTTGGCGGGTTCGATCTCATCGGCAACGCATAGCACCTTGTGCGCTCCGGCGTGGCATGCGCAGTGGGCATCGATCATCTACTGCAGTTAGGAGAGGGCTCCAGCCTGCGGTTCATTCCCCTTGACCCACCGCTGGAGATTGCGTCGTATCTGGTGTGGAAGAAGTACCGGCTGCGTTCCCGCGCTTGCGACGAACTTCTGCGCCGCCTGCGCGAGTGTGGGCAGCATAATGAGCTGGAGGGGCTACGCTGAGCGCCGTTTGCCGATTGGGCGGCGGATGCCATAGTGTGGTTCTCGGTCCGCCTCACGAGCGTCAAAAACACGCTCATAATCGCGAAAAGTTGACGCTCACGAGGCGGACTTGCGTTCAGTGAAGGCGGTCGGGGACAAGTTGCCTCACTCGGTGCGTCCCTCCCATGCCGCCTCATTGGGGGCAGTCCCAAATTGAGGCGCAGGCGCCCCCTATTTCGAGGTGAAGTTGATCTGGATGTCGCCCAGGTTGCTGTCGACGTTGATGGTGCGCGCGTCGGCGCTGTCGCCGCCGCGCGGGGCATCGATATCGCCCAGGTTGGTGTGGGCATCGATGTGGTAGGAGTCTTCGGCCCCCAGATACGACAGGTAGATGTCGCCGTTCACGCTCTCGACGTTGCTTGCGGCGATGTCGAGCCGCTGCGCCGAGATGTCGCCGTTCACGCTCTCGCAGATGAGCGCTTCATCCAACGTCATGTTCACCAACATGATCTCGCCGTTCTCGTTCACGACCTGGGCCTTGCGCGCCGCGGCGCCCCCAAACGATATGTCGCCGTTATTGTTGGTCGCGAGGATCACCTCGGCCTCGACGGCGGAGAGCAGGGTGTCGCCGTTCTCATTGATGGCGTCGAGCTTCGCGGCGGTGACGTTGTTGGTCACGATGTTCCCGTTGCTGGTGGAGGCGTACAGGCCGGCGAGCCCGTGCACGTTCTCTGCGAAGACCTCTCCCGAATCGGAATGCACCTCGATCTCGCCGGAGAACGAGGCCGGTACGCGCACCACGGTTGAGGTGTCTTCGACGTCTCCCACCCCTGCGGGGGAGAGGTCGATCATGAAGCCCTCCATGGGCTGTGAGTGGATGTCGATCTTGAGTATGCCGTCTGTGTCTTCGACGGAGACGTGCTGCGCCGCGCCCGTCCAGTACTCGAGCTCGATGGCGTCGCGGCCCTGCGCCGCCTCGAATCCGTCACCTTCAAGCGCAAAGACAATGTCAGATGGTTCCGTGCCATGCAGATCGAGTTTTTGAGCCGGATCGATGTGGGCGACATCGAAGGTGCCCGCGATGCGCTGGTCAGGCTCTCGGCGTTTCGGCAAAACTTTAAGGAGGGCTTGCGCAATCGCGCCTCCGCCGACATACAGGTCGCCGATTATGCCGTGCTAGTGCGTCCGCCTGCCGAGCGGGATGCCGCGGATGCCGCCCGTATGCGTGAGCGCATGACGCTCGCTGACTGCCACCAGCAGCGCGCAAATTGGCAGCTTTACCTTGCCGAATACGAGCTTCTGCACGGTTCGCGCGACGAGGCCGGGCGCCTGGCGGCCGATGCGTCGCTCGACCCGCTCACCCCGCGCATGGAGCGCCTGCGCGACGAGGTTCTGGCTGGTCTGGAGGAGTAACTCGTCTGGAGGGGGGCCTCGCGGCGTCCTCTGCCAACCAAGGCCGCTCCGATGGGAATCCGTCAGGAGCCGATGGGAATCCGTCAGGAGCCGATGGGAATCCGCCGCGCACCGAGAGATAAGAAGGGGCCACGCATGCCATTCGATTATAAAAAGGAATACAAGGAGTTCTACCTTCCGCCCAGGAAGCCGAGCATTGTGGAGGTGCCCGCGATGACGTTTCTCGCGGTGCGGGGCCACGGCGACCCCAACCAAGAGGGCGGTGAGTACAAGGACGCGCTGGAGCTGCTCTACGGTATCGCCTACACCATCAAGATGTCCAAAAAGGGCGATCACCGCATCGAGGGATATTTCGATTACGTGGTCCCGCCGCTGGAGGGCTTCTGGTGGCAAGAGGGCGTTCTGGGCGTCGATTACGCCTGCAAGGAGGATTTCAGCTGGATTTCGGTCATACGAGTGCCGGACTTCGTGACGCGCGAGGAGTTCGAATGGGCCGTCGCGGAGGCGACCGCCAAGAAGAAGCGTGATTTCTCCAAGGTCGAGCTGCTCGCCGTGGAAGAGGGACTGTGCGTCCAATACCTGCATGTCGGGCCGTATGATGACGAGCCGGTGACCGTCGAGTTGATGCGCGCGTTCGCTGAGGAGCAGGGCTGTGTCGAGGATTTCAGCGACGAGCGCCTGCATCACGAGATCTATCTCAACGATGCCCGTCGCACCGCGCCCGAGAAGCTCAAGACCGTGATCAGGCATCCGATTCGCAGGGCGTAGATGGGCGGCGGTAGAAGGCTCGTTTGTGGGATTTTGTGCAGAGTCATGCCATCGCAACGCTGAGGTCCGATTATTAGAGAACGGCGCCGAGCTCGCGAGGCCCGGCGCCGCCCAGAAACCCGCAGGCGGCATGCAGGGGCGCCGGGAAAGCGGGTATACTGGTAGCGACTAGGGAGGCGTACGCCCTCTTGGAACAGAGTTGGTGGGGTAAAACCCGCACGAACAGCCGCTCCGGCCAGGGCGGCTGTTCCCTTATGTGGCGAGTTTCACCCCTTGGCCGTTAGAAAACGGCGAGAACAAGTAGCGTGATCGATAGGACGAGCACGGCGGCTGCGAGCAGCAACGCGGTGAACTTCGCCATGGGAACCCTCCTAACCCCCTGCAAGGACTCGGAGGGCACCGCCCATGTCGCTAGGTATATTGTAGCACAATATACGAACATATGTTCTATTATTATGCTAAGGTGTTGTCAGAAGCACCGCCCTCGCTGTCCGGCATCAAAGCAAGGCGCTGTGGCCCGTTGCTCTCAGGGGATTAAGGCTCCCGCGGGGCTACAATGATGCCCATCGAAGATAAAAACACAGTGCCCGTCGGGTAGTCGGGCCGTGGGCGCCCGCCTGCCAGTAACCTGCCTCCTTGGTTGTCCCTTCTTCGCGTAGCCCTACATAGAAGGAGGTCGCGGCTATGCGAAAGAGTGAGGTCTCATCGACCCTGACGGTCTATCACGACGGTCAGTTCTGGGTGGGCGTGGTCGAGCATGTCGAAAACGGCATGTTGAGCGTTGCGCGTGTGGTGTTTGGCGCGGAGCCTTCAAATGAAGAAGTCTATACATGGGTGCTTGGACATTGGTCGAGTTTGCGTTTGAGTGCGGAGACCGAGCCAGCTGAGTCCCGTTCAAATCGTCTGCCGGGCAATCCCAAGCGCCGTGCACGAGAAGCTGCAAAGGTCTTGCATATACGAGGGGCGTCAACTGCATCACAGCTCGCACTCGCTCGCGAACGGGAGCGCATGAAGGACCGGGCGCGATCCGAGCGTGCAAATCGGCATCAGGGCGAAGCGCAGGAGCGTTGGAAGCAGCGTCAAGAAAAGAAGCGCCGGAAACATCGCGGCAAGTGATAAGGCGCGGTTTTCCGATCGCTCACATCGGGTGTGCGCAAAACCTATATTTGAATGACCTCAAACGAAGGTTTTGCGCTCATTCGAAATTCACGTCTACGAAAAGATTGACATGCGGTGCCGAGGCTCTTGTTGCTGCGTTATCTCTCTAGCCCCGCTTGCGGGTGGCGACAGCCCCCGTTACGGCGGCGAGCAGGACGACGGGCGCGATCCGCGCGAAGGCCCACTCGAAGCCGTGGAGCATCGTTCCCGCCACCGCGTACTCGGGATTCGAGAAATCCCACTCGAGATACGAGCCTCCGATTGCCCCAAGCACGAGGAGGACAAGGGCCGTCGCGGCTCCGATCGCGATGCAAAGGACGTGCAGCGCGCGCCGCTTGGATTCCCTTGCTCGCGCGAACTGGTCGTTCAGCACTTCGAGCTTTTCGGAGAGAGCTTGCAGTCCACCGGGCTCGGCCGCGGCAACGGTCTCTCCCAGCAGCGTGCTCACCGGCACGTCGAGCGTCTCACCGAGGGCGACGAGCATCTCCGCGTCGGGCACCGAGAGCCCGCGTTCCCATTTGGAAACCGTCTGCCTCACCACGTTCAGCTTGAGCGCGAGCTCCTCCTGCGATAGCCCTTTCGATTTCCTGAGGGCCTGGATGTTCTCGTTCAGCATGGCGGATCCTTTCTCTCGCCCGGTTCCTGCGTTACCGCAATGCTGCCCGCAGATGACCCGTTGCCGCAAGCAACGGGTCGTAACATCGGCGGGGACCGTTTGAGTTCACAGGTGATGCAAGCTCCTAATAATTTGACGTCCATTCAATCTACCTGCGGTTTGCAACCATAGGGTGCCTGCAGGTTGCGTAAAATGAAGCCTCAAGTTGGTGGTTCTTGCCATGTGGCTACCGTAGTGTGTAAGTCGCCGGCAGGAAAGCACCGACCGCTGGGATGCCGCGCCCGCGCCGTCGCCGTGAGCCAAGATCACGACGCCCGCGTGCCCGCTCCCAGCCAACGAGAGGACCTACTATGAGCTTCCGTACCAACCTTCAGTATCTGCGCGCCGAGCGCCACATGACCCAGGAGCAGCTCGCCATGCTGCTTGGAGTGTCCCGCCAGTCCGTCACTAAGTGGGAGGCCGAGAAGTCCTACCCGGAGATGGATAAGCTCATCAAAATGTGCCAGATTTTCGAGTGCTCGCTCGATGACCTGGTGCAGGGGGACGTGTCGCGCCGCGCGGCCGTGAGCCAGAGCGCCGCGGATGGCGTGCAAAACGATGGGAACGCCGTCGTCCGCGTCGAGGCTCCGCACGGGCGGAACTCGTTGTCCGACATCGGATCCGCCTTTGTGCCCGCGATCCCCGTCGGTCCCAACACGGATGTATGCGGCTATGACGAGCACATGGTCGCATTTGCCCGCAAGGTCGCACTCGGTGTGGCGCTCATCATCCTGGGGGTCGCCGCCGCGGTCTTCACCGATGAGGTCCTGCGCTCAGACGGAATCGTCCTCATGGCGTTGTTCGCGCTCGTTGCCGCTGGCTTGGGATTCCTTATTCCATCCGGCATGGAGCACGCGGCTTTTGTGGAAGCCCATCCGTATGTTGCGGACTTTTACACCGCAGAGCAAAAGGCGGCAGAGCGTCGTCGTGCTTCGATCGCGATCGTTTCGGGTATCGTGATCATCCTTCTTGGCATCGCCGTATCGGCGCTGTTTGAGGTGGAGGCGAACGTCCAGGCATATGGCGACACGCTGATGATGGTCCTGGTCGCCGTCGGTGTTGGGGTGATTGTCCACTGGGGCATGCTGTGGGGCCGCATGGATGTCGCGGAGTACAACAAGGAGTGGCTCGAGACGGTCGAATTGAGTGCGGAGGAGCTGTCGCAGCTGGATCCCCAGAGCCGCGAGGCGTATCTGCGCGCGTGCAATCCCAAGTATCGCCGTACAGCGGCGCGCAAGAAGAGGGCTTGCGTCGTGATCATGCTCGCCTCCACCATCATCGCGCTCATCTGGCTGTTCGTCGGTGCTGCCATGGATGCGTCCGAGGGGATCGGCGGCCTGTTCTGGCTCCCGTGGGTCGTCGGTAGCTTGGGCTCCGCTATCGCCCTTATCGTTATCGACGATGACGATGAGAATGATGCGGCTGCATGCGGCGATAGGGAGTAGAGGCGTTCGAAGACATCCGTCTGAATGAAGCGGGCGGCCTCGGGTGTGCCGGGGCCGCCCGCATTTTGCTGGGTGGTGCTGTATTGCCGGCGTGGAGCGGGCCTCAAGCTAGTGCTTGCCGTCAATTTGAAGTCTTCGGCTGCGGGCACCTTCGAGCCCGCATCACGAGCGCAACGCTGGCGCCCAAAAACGCTGATTCTTGACGCGCGTGATGCGGACTTCGGCAGATGCTGCCTCTAGTTCAGCAGCCCCCACACGGCAAAGCCGAGTGCTCCGCCGATGGCGGCTGCGGCGAAGAAGGTCAGCAAGTCGTACGCCAGTCGGTGCTTCGTCGGCCACGCGCGGCGGGGGAGCGCCCGCGGATCGCGCTCGATGCTCGCCTCGCCGTTCATGAAGGCGAGGATCTCGCGGTATGTCACCAGGTCGTTCTCGCGCTTGATGTGCTCGAGGACGGTCGCGACAACAAGCGCCGCTATCGCCGGTAGGAACGCTATGGCCGCGGCGACGCCGACGCCCCAGGTATCCTCCATCCAGTTAAACGCCGGCGACAGTATCAGTGCGAACGCCACCGCCAGCAACGCGAGCATCAGCACGGCCAGCCATAGCATCCGCGTTCCCATGCGCTTGCGATCTCTTTCGACTGCCTCTTCCATAACGGTCACGTCTCCCTTCACGAGCGTGTCTATGGAGGTGTCGAATAGGATGCTCAGCATGAGCAGACTCTGGACGTCCGGATACGTCTTGTCCCGCTCCCAGTTCGAGATCGTCTGACGCGACACGTAGAGTTTCTCGGCGAGCTGTTCTTGGAAGAGCCCCATCGCCTCGCGCCTCGTCTTTATCTGGTTGCTGATGTCCATCGTCACCTCCCGGTCGTGAAGGAGCGTCCCGCGAACACATCGGGTGCGCTATCGAATCTGTTGTACATCATATGCGGCAAGGCCCGCCGACCGCTGCAAAAACTGTTTTGCACGGGGTTTACCTGCATGATTGTTGCTGCGATGTGTGCCATCGCCGTGGGGAGATCTGGCTTGTGGAGGCTTGCGGGGCGATGGCTTAGCGATGTTGTCGAGCAATCGTCCAAGTGCGCAGGCCCATGGCGGCGTAGCCGATTGCGGTATAGGCAACCCCATGGAACGCAAGGTCCCGGCTGCCCTCGACCGCGAGGGGAAACAGGAGCGCGGATCCGATTCCGAGCGCCGCGGGTATCCAGAAGAGCGTCCTCGCGGAGTTTGCGGCGAGCAGGCCGAGGGCGATCGCAGTTACGGGGAGCACGAGGTAGATCAGCGTCATCATGGCGATCATGCCGGCATCGGATGGGACGACCCTCACCAGGAGGACGGGGATTGCCCAGCAGGCGCCAACGATTGCGATCAATGCGATGAGGGACGCGCGTACGGTGACGTTCATGGGGTACCTCCTAACGGGAATCGCCCCCATTCTGGCATACATCTTCAGAATGGGGGCTAAGGGGGATACCATTTCGGGGAACGGGTGCTGGCAGCTGGGAAAAGAACGGTCCCCAAAGGCGGATGCCTCCAGGGACCGGTTGGTGCGTATAGAGGGGGCGAGCTTGCCTTGGGTTGGTGTTGGCCCCGCCGCTCGGCTCGACTTTGGAGCGGCGGGGCTCAGCTCTGCCTCGGCGCGGCGAGGCAGAGCGCGGCTTTGCCCCGATGTCGGCCGCGCCCGAGCCCTGTCTCCCCAGCTTAGCCCTCCTCGCCTTTGGGCGTGCCCTTGAACGAGGGCTCTTTCTTCGGCAGCCTTCCCGCGCGTTTGAGGGCGTCTCGCAAGATCCATTCCACCTGACCGTTGGCGCTGCGCATCTCATCGTCCGCCCAGCGTTGGACGGCATCCCAGATAGCGGGGTCTATACGGAGTGGATACTGCTTGCGTGCCATGACGTGCCTTCTTGTCGAATGTGCAATTCTGCACCCGTCCCCAAATTACTCATTGGTGTTGGGGTTAGTACAGCGAGCCTGTGTTGAGCACCGGGTGCGCCTCGGATTCACCGCAGAGCACCACCATGAGGTTGCTGGCCATCTGCGCCTTGCGCTCGTCGTCCAGCTCGATGGTGCCGCCGGCGGCCATCTCCTTCACGGCCATGTCGACCATGGAAACCGCGCCCTCGACGATCTTCTTGCGCGCGGCGATGACGGCCTCGGCCTGCTGGCGGCGCAGCATCGCCTGGGCGATCTCGGGGGAGTAGGCGAGGTGCGTGAGACGTGCATCGTCGACCTCGACGCCGGCGGGCGCCAGACGGTTTGCCACCTCGCGGCGTAGGGCGTCGGAGACCTCCTCGACGTTGGCGCGCAAGGTGATGGCGCCGGAGGCGTCGGATTCGTCCTCAAGATGGTCGTAAGCGTACACGCTCGCCACATGGCGCAGCGCGGTCTCGGCCTGCATGGAGACGTAGCTCTGGTAGTCGTCCACGTCGAAGAGCGCCTTGGCGGTATCGGCGACGTGCCACACCACGACGGTTGCGATCTCGATGGGGTTGCCCATTTTGTCGTTGACCTTCAGGCGCTCGCCATTCAGGGTGCGCACGCGCGTGGAGATGGTGGTGGGGTTGCCCTTGGCGGCCTTCTGCGCCGCGGCCTTGGCGGCCTTGGAATCGCTCATCTCGAGCTCGATCATCTCGCCGATCCCGGCCGATCCGCCCATGCTCTTGCTAAAGAACGGGTTGGCCCAGAAGAAGCCCTCGTCGCGGACGGTGCCCACGTACTTGCCGAACAGGATGCACACGCGCGCCTGGCCGGGCTGCAGCGAGAAGAATCCGTTGAGTGGGATGAACCACAGGCAAAACGCGAGGATGCTGAGGCCGAGCCCCCATCCGTAGACTGCGGGCGCGTCGACGCCGTCGGGCGTGCTCGCGAGCCCGATGGTGCTCCAGATAAAGAGGCCGATGATGACGATGAGCGCCACCGCCACGGCGACGAGCATGCCGTAGCCCGACTTGGCCTTGAGTTGCTTTTCCACGCTCATTGTGAGTTCCTTTCATGACTGCGCCGGCGTTTGCGTGACGTCCCCGGCGCCGCGCTCCAGATTGCGATGGGGAGGAGGCGAGTCCCCGAGCAGTCCGTGCGACTGCTGATTGCATTGTGATATCACATTGAGACCAAGTCAAGGAGAATCGGATGCCGTCTCTCATGGCATAAGTGGTTCGGGGCGCCCGGCATCTACGCTCCGTAGAGGTCTTCCTGTTGCATCTTGGCTCGCAAGTCCCTATAATAGCCCCACTCACGGCTGAAGGTTTACCTCGAGATTTGGAAAGGGGAGCTGCACCATGCTTGCTTCCATGAGGATTTGGCTCTAGCCACGGTCGCGTGAGCGACCGGTACTTCGCTGCATACCACCGATCGCATCAAAGGATTATTCCATGACACAACCGAATCCCTGCGCTTCTTGGAAGCGCTCGCTCGCCATCGTCTGGATCGGCGAGTTCTTCTCCGTGCTCACGAGCTCCATTCTGCAGATGGGTCTCATCTGGCACGTCGCCCTCACCACCGGCTCCGCGAGCGCCCTGTCGTTCGTGAGCCTGGCGGCCTTCTTGCCCATGGCGCTCCTCGGCGCCTTCGCGGGCACCATCGTGGACCGCACGTCCATCAAGCGTCTCATGATCGGCGCCGATCTCTTCATCGCGGCCGTGAGCCTCACGCTTGTCTTCGGCTCGCTTCGGGGCGACCTCTCTGTCGCCGTTGTGGCGGCGGTGCTGTTCGTCCGTGCGCTGGGCAGCACGCTCCATACGCCCGCCTTCAACGCGCTCACACCGCTCATCGCCCCGCCCGAGGTGCTCGGCAAGCTGGCGGGCATGCTGCAGTTCATGCAGTCGGGTAGCTATATCATCGGCAACGCCATCGCCGCGGTGGTCTACCCGGCGTTTGGTCTGACCTTCATGATCGCGCTCGATGTCGCCGGCGCGGTGCTCGCGAGCATCGCGGTGGCGACCTCCGGCATCAAGACGCCGGCGCCCGAGCGCCATACGCCCGAGGAGAACGCCGAGGCGTCGCACCACGCGGTGCGGGCCTTCCTATTGGAGACGGCCAACGGGTACCGCGAGCTCAAACGCCATCACGGTCTATTCGCCATGCTCTGGATAGGCTTCGCCTTCTCGGTCCTGTTCTCGCCCATATCCGCGCTGTTCCCGCTCATGGTGTTCGACCATTTTGGGGGCACCACTACGCAGTCGGCTATCGCGGAGATCGCGTTCTCGGTCGGCATGATCGCGGCGAGCGGCTGGATCGGGGCGACGGGTGGCCTTAAGAACCGCGCGCTTTCGTGCACGCTGGCCATCGGCCTCTTCGGAGCGGGCACGCTCGCGGGCGGCCTCGTGCCCCCTTCCGCGCTCGTTGTGTTTCTGGGGCTTACGTTCGCGATGGGGGTCTCGAGTCCGCTGTACAGCGCGCCGCAGATGGCGCTCATGCAGGAGCGCGTCGATCCCGAGTGCATGGGCCGCGTCTTCGGTCTGTACGGAGCGGTCTGCAGCTGGGCTATGCCCGTGGGGCTCGTCGCATCGACCTTGTTCGCGGACGCCATCGGCGTAAGCGCGTGCTTCGTGCTCATCGGTGCTGCAATGGTGATCCTAGCAGGCATCACCTGGGCGATCCCGAGCATCCGCAAGATTGGGTAGCGCTCTGGCGGAGTGCGTTTCGTTTCGGACGGCTCGTAGGGTCGCTGCGACGTGAAGGGTGGTCGACGGTGCGCCTGCGAGGGCGCCGTCGACCACCCTTTTGTTTAATTCGTCTGGCCCGGCGCCGATCATCATCTGTTCGCCGGGCGATTGCGATGCCGCCGCTTGCCGATACGCGGCTCCTTACGTTGTGCGCATCCCATCGTTCTGGCAGCGTTTCCTGCAGTTAATCTCCAGAGCCCGAGGCGGTGGCCCCTATGAGTAATCTGCTCGAATCCATTCTGCGCGTCGGTATGACCGTGTTCATCGTCGGCCCGCTGATTGCGTGGGTCGCTCGCCGCGGCGCGCGCGAGCGCCGCGAGGCGACAGACGTCTTCGAGCGCTTCACGGTGCGCATGCCCGCGGGTGGTATGGGCACTGCCGGGGAACGGGCCTGCCTGTCGCTCCTCGCGCCCCTACATCACGCCCGCAGGCCAGCGGTACCGGGTGAGGTCGACTCGGCCGTCGTCGAGAAATTCGACACCCTCGGCTTCGAGCAGCTCACGTTGCGCCTCAGGTCCGCCAAAGGCGAAGCCCGCAGCGAGGCGGCCGTCGGCAAACACGATGCGATGGCAGGGGATGACGCCCGGTTGAGGGTTGACGTGCAGGGCATATCCCACGTAACGGGCTCGCCTGGGCTCGCCGACGAGCTTGGCGATCTGCCCGTAGGTGGCGACCATGCCCGCGGGAACCTGTGCGACCATCTCGTAGACGCTCTCGAAGAAGCCCTCGCGGTTCTTATCAGCCATCACAAACCTTTCAGTGCGCGGGTATCGGCGCGCCCGCGAGCAGCGGACGCGCTACGCCTCCAAGAACCGTTCAACAAGCTCCTCAAACGCGCCGTCCATGCCCGTGGTCTCGAGCACGGCGTCGCAGTGGGGGCGCACGTCGTCGGTGACGTTCGCCACGCCCACGCCGAGTCCGGCGGCCTGGATCATGGAGAGGTCGTTGGCGGAGTCACCCACCGCGATGACCTCGCTCATGGGGATACCGAGCATCTCGGCCAGGCGCATCAGGCCGGCTCCCTTGTTCACGCCTGCGGGCATGAACTCGAGGTAGCGCTTCGAGGAGAACGTGATCTCGACGCCAAGGCGCTGCGCCAGGGGCTCAAGATCGCCCCCGAGCTTCTGCAGTGCGTCAAAGTCCCTGTTCACAAACAGGATCTTCACGATGTCGCGCCCATCCAGGAAGGACAGGTCGGGGTGGTCTGTGCTCGAGATATGCGTCACGCCGCTGATCGAGGTGAGGTACGCACGCTCGTCGTCGTCCGCATCGGGCACGAAGACGTGTCCGTCGGCGACGTTGATGTGCATGCTAAGCCCCAGCTCAAGGCCCTTTTGATAGAGCTGCTCGGCACAGTCGCGCGAGAGTCCGCAGGTGGTGAGCGGGCAGGGGTCGCCCACGCGGTTGATAAACCCGCCGTTGTACGACAGAACGTATCCGCCTTCGAGCAGCGACGCATCGACGGCTGCGAAATTGTGCATGATGGACGAGTACCAGCGCCCGCTTGAGGGGACGAACAGAACCCCCAGCTCCTTCATGCGCTTGAGCGCGCGGATGTTCACCTCGGGGATGGCGTGATTGGAGTCGAGGAAGGTCTCGTCCATATCGCTTGCAACAAGGCGGTACATGCTAGTACACCATGCCCATGGCCTCGCGCACCTCAGCGAGCGTGGCCTCGGCGACCTCGTTGGCGCGGCGGTTGCCCTCGTGCAGGACGTCCTTGACGTAGTCCATATCCTGGACCAGTTCCTCGCGGCGGGCGCGGATGGGGGCAAAGTACTCGTTCACGCTTTCGGTGACGTACTTCTTGAGCTGGCCGGAGCCGCCCATGCCGATCTCTTCGGCGATCTCGACCTCGGAGCGGCCGGTGCAGATCGCGGCGGTGGAGAGCAGGCCGGATACGCCAGGGCGCGCCTCGGGATCGAACGTGATCATACGCTCGCCGTCGGTCTGGCTCTTCTTGATGCGCTTGGCCGTCTCCTCAGCGGTCATGGAGATGTTGATGGCGTTGCCGTAGGACTTGCTCATCTTGCGCCCGTCAAGGCCGGGCAGCAGCGGCGTGTCGGACAGCAGCGCGTCGACCTCGGGGAACACCTTGCCGTAGCGGTTGTTGAACTTGCGTGCGATGGTGCGGGTGAGCTCGATGTGCGGCAGCTGGTCGCGCCCGACCGGCACCACGTTGCCCTTGCAGAACAAGATGTCGCACGCCTGGTGCACGGGGTAGGTGAGCAAAAGGCCGGTGAGCTCATGGCCGCTGGCCTCCATCTCGGCCTTGACGGTGGGGTTGCGCTGCAGCAGGGCCTCGGAGACGAGCGACAAGAACGGCAGCATGAGCTGGTTTGCCGCGGGCACGGCGGAGTGCGTGTAGATCATCGTCTTGTCGGGGTCCAGGCCGCAGGCCAGGTAGTCGATGACCATGTTGTAGACGTTGTCCTGGATGTTATCGGTGCTGTCGCGGTCGGTGATGACCTGGTAGTCGGCGATGAGCACGTTGGTGTGCACGCCCATGTCCTGCAGCTCGACACGGCTCTTGAGCGTGCCGAAGTAGTGGCCGAGGTGCAGGCGGCCGGTGGGGCGGTCGCCGGTGAGCATGGTGTACTTCTCGGGGTGCTGCGGCAGGTCGGCGCGGATCTGGTTGCTGCGCTCGAGGCTGACCTCATAGCTGAGCTCGTTGGGCATGCTGTCTCCTTTTGGGTTAAGTGCCTGGCCGGCATTGTCGGTCTTGGTTGAAGATGAAGGTACCAGAGAAACGGCGTCTCTTGCCGGAATCAACGATGGTTTTCGCCGTGTCGTCCCGCAGGGTCGTTTCCCTTCTTGGGAAGGAACCCCTCGATATGCTCGATCCGCTCCTCATGGGCCACGTGCGCCGCGCGCTCCTCGGCGGCGAAAGCGGGGTCTTCGGGCGTGACGATCTCATCTCGCTGAGTCTTGGGATTGTAGTGGTGACGCAGCACCGGCTCAAACAGGTGCAGACGCGCGGCGAACAGCGCCGAGCACGCGAACAGCAAGAGGAAGATCACCACGCGGGCGCCCACGGGGACCTGGTTGATCACCATGGCGCCGAGGGAGAGCAGCAGGCACCATGCGTAGATGAGCAGGACCGCCTGGCGCTGGTCGTAGCCCTCCTGGATCAGGCGATGGTGGATGTGGCCCTTGTCGGCCTGCCCGATGCTCACATGGGCGCGGCAGCGGCGCACGATGGCCGAGAGCGTGTCGAGGATGGGCACGCCCGCCACGATGAGCGGGATGATGAGGGAGGTGAGCGCGGCGGTGCGGCTCACATTGAGAAGCGAGATGGTGCCCAGGCCAAATCCGAGCAGCAGCGAGCCCGAATCGCCGAGGAAGATGCTGGCGGGGTGGAAGTTGTAGCGCAGGAAGGCGAGGCAGGCGCCGAAGAGCGCGATCGAGAGGGCGGCCGCGTCCATGCGATGCGAGAGCACCGCGAAGGAGAACATGGAGAGCGCGGCGATGCCGGAGATGCCCGCGGCGAGGCCGTCGAGGCCGTCGATGAGGTTGATGATGTTGGTGTACGCGACGAGGTAGATGACGGTGATGGGGTAGGCGATGAGGCCGAACTCGATGTAGGTGCCCGGGACGAACGGGTTGACGACGCGCCCGATGAGCAGGCCCGCCGCGGCGGCGATGGACGCGGCGAGGATCTGGCCCATCAGCTTCTTCCTGGGGCTCAGCGAGCGCACGTCGTCGATGGCGCCCGTCGCCACGATGACCAAGAAGGCCACGCCGAGGAGAGGATAGTTGATGTTCATGCTGGGGTGGGGGATGAGGATCGGTGGCCACCCGAGGAGCTTCACGCCGGCGATCTCGACGATGAGGGCGACGATGAGGCCGGCGAACACCGCGAGCCCGCCCAGGCGGGGCGTGGGCGTGGTGTTGATGCGGCGCTTGGAGGGGTAGTCGATGGCGCCTACGTGATAGGCGAATCGCTTGGCTAGGGGAACGCACAGATAGGTGGTGAGGAACGCCGCGGCAGCCACGATGAAAAATGGCATCGCTTGATTCATATGGTCACACCGCCATCCCGGTCGTAGGTACAAGAAGCGCTCAACACGTGCACATTTTTCCTATTCTAGCCGACTCAGTTCAGATTCTTTTCCAAGTGCTCGCATGGGCACGTTTCCCGCACATGCAGATTTGGATATCGATGCGCCGGATGTACATGAGCGAATGTGTGCCGAACGTGAAGATGGCAAAAATCACGCGATGCACAAAAAAGTTTACAGACGGGCACATATAGGCGGTGAACGGTATGTTTCACCATAAAAATGCATAGAAGAAATGAACTTATGTATATTGACAGAACGTCTAAAGCCGTGGTCAACGCAGTAAGACTTATGCAAGTTTCGATAAAGAATATGCATTTTTTATCCTGCAAATATACGGATTTTCTCATGCGAAAATCTCAGAAAAGCTGTTCACACCCCATGTGAGCTGCTTTATTGCATCAGAGTAGTCAACTGGCGCGTTGTAGCCAATATACCGTTCCCGACTCATTTTCGACCGTTGGGCGGTGAGCGGTATTTTGTCTCAAAGATTGGATATAACGGTAAGTGTTGAACGGAGCCCCGTGAGGGGCTTAAAGCGGGATCACAGTGTGATTCCTAAAAGAAAGGTAGGAGGCAATGACGAAAGGCTTGCATGTCCCGAGTGAGATTGGGCAGCTCAAGAAGGTTTGTCTGCACAGGCCTGGCGAGGAGCTCCTGAATCTCCCGCCGTTCGAGCTGGAGCGCCTGCTCTTCGACGACGTTCCTTTCCTTGAGGTTGCTCAGGAGGAGCACGACACCTTCGCTCAGGTTCTCCGCGATCAGGGCGTCGAGGTTCTCTACCTCGAGAAGCTCGTTGCTGAGGTCTTCGATCTCAACCCTGATGCTCGCCAGGAGTTCCTTGATCAGTACATCGCCGAGGCCGGCATCAAGGGCAAGGATATGCCCCGCGTCGTCCGCGAGAAGCTCGATTCCATCAAGGACAACCTCGAGTTCGTCCAGAAGACCATGGCCGGTCTCACCAAGGCCGAGATCGAGATGCCTCACGTGAGCTCCACCACCCTCGACTCCATGGTCAACACCGAGTCCGAGTCCGATCTCATCATCGACCCGATGCCGAACCTCTACTTCACCCGCGACCCGTTTGCGGTTGTCGGCAACGGCGTCTGCCTGAACCGCATGTACTCCGTCACTCGTAACCGCGAGACCCTGTACGGCAAGTACATTTTCAAGTATCACCCGGATTACAAGGACGTCTCCCTGTACTTCCGTCGTGACGCTGCCTACCACACCGAGGGTGGCGACGTTCTCAACATCAACGAGCACACCCTGGCCGTCGGCATCTCCCAGCGCACCCAGGCTGCCGCCATCGACGTCATGGCACAGAACATCTTCTGGAACAGCGATTCCAAGGTCGACCGCATCCTTGCCTTCGACATCCCGAACAACCGCGCCATGATGCACCTCGACACCGTGTTCACCCAGATCGACGTGGATAAGTTCACCATCCACCCGGCCATCATGGGCACCCTCAAGGTCTACGAGCTCACCCCGGGCAAGAACCCCGGCGAGGTCAACATCAAGGAAATGGTCGACACGCTCGAGCACATCCTTGAGGACGCCACCGGCGTCGACCAGATCAAGCTCATCCCCTGCGGTGGCGGCGATCCCATCGCGGCTGCTCGCGAGCAGTGGAACGACGGCTCCAACACGCTTGCTGTCGCCCCTGGCAAGATCTGCGTCTATGCCCGCAACACCGTCACCAACGACGTGCTCTACAAGGAGGGCCTCGACCTTCTCGTCGTGCCGTCCGCCGAGCTCTCCCGCGGCCGTGGCGGCCCGCGCTGCATGAGCATGCCTTTCTGGCGCGAGGATCTCTAAGCATAACGTTCGACGGCGCATCGGCTCCGGTGCGCCGTCGTATTTCGCCGCGGTGCCAAGCGGCGCTCTGTAATTTACCGTATGAAAGGAACCCATATGGGCGTTAACCTCTCCGGCCGCAGCTTCCTGCGTCTACTCGACTTCACCACCGAGGAAATCGAGTACATGCTCAAGCTCTCCAAGAACTTCAAGGACCTCAAGCGCACCGGTACTCCTCACCGTTACCTCGAGGGCAAGAACATCGTCCTTCTGTTCCAGAAGACCTCCACGCGCACCCGCTGCGCCTTCGAGGTCGGCGGTATGGATCTCGGCATGGGCGTGACCTATCTCGATCCCGGTTCGTCCCAGATGGGCAAGAAGGAGTCCATCGAGGACACCGCCCGCGTTCTCGGCCGCATGTATGACGGCATCGAGTTCCGTGGTTTCGACCAGGAGGACGTCGAGGAGCTCGCCGCCAAGTCTGGCGTTCCGGTGTGGAACGGCCTGACCGACCTGTGGCACCCCACCCAGATGCTCGCCGATATCCTGACCGTCCAGGAGAACTTCAACTACGACATCAAGGGCAAGACCCTCGTCTTCATGGGCGACGCCAAGAACAACGTCGCTCGCTCCCTCATGGTCGTCTGCTCCAAGCTCGGCATGAACTTCGTGGCCTGCGGCCCGAAGGAGTGCATGCCTGCTGACGACGTCATCGACGCCTGCAAGCCCATCGCTGAGGCCAACGGCTGCACCATCACCCTCACCGAGGATCCCAAGGAGGCCTGCACCGGCGCTCACGTCATCTACACCGACGTGTGGGTGTCCATGGGCGAGCCCGACGAGGTCTGGACCGAGCGCATCAAGCAGCTCGAGCCCTACCGCGTCACCACTGAGCTCATGGCCATGGCCGATCCTTCCGCCATCTTCCTGCACTGCCTGCCGGCCTTCCACGACACCAACACCACCACCGGTGCCGAGATCGCCGAGAAGTTCGGTGTCACCGAGATGGAGGTTGAGGACGCCGTCTTCGAGTCCCCGCAGTCCAAGGTTTTCGACGAGGCCGAGAACCGCATGCACACCATCAAGGCGATTATGTACGCCACGCTCAAGTAAGAGCGCGTTGTCGGTCCGCTCGGGGCGCATCGCTGCGCGCCCCGAGCGGTTCTTTCGGTAGTCGTCTCGTTTGACGGGGTTTCGCACGGCACGGATTTGCCCCGTCAATCGGGATCAACCTAAGTAATAAAGAAGGGGGGATGAGAACAATGACTGAGACCGCTAAGAAAAAGCGCGGCATGCCTTCATCGTTCACCATTCTTCTGCTCCTGTTGGCTATCGTTGCGGTTATTACCGTCGTCGTCTCCGGCACGTCCGGCGGCGCCGTCACGGCTGCTCGCCTGAGCGACTTCTTCACCGCTCCCGTCCTGGGCTTCGCGGACGCACTTCCCGTCTGCCTGTTCGTCATGATCCTCGGCGGCTTCCTCGGCATGATGACCGAGACCGGCGCCCTGGATAACGGCATTGCCGTTCTGGTCAAGAAGCTCAAGGGCAACGAGATTATGCTCGTTCCCGTGCTCATGATCATCTTCTCCCTCGGTGGTACCACCTATGGTATGTGCGAGGAGACCGTGCCCTTCTACGCCCTGCTCGCCGCCACGATGATGGCCGCTGGTTTCGACCCCATGGTCGGCGCCGCCACCGTCCTGCTCGGCGCTGGCTGCGGCTGCCTGGGCTCCACCGTCAACCCCTTCGCCGTTGGCGCTGCTGTTGACGCTCTTACCGGTGTTGGCATCGAGGTCAACCAGACCATCATCATCGGCCTTGGCGCCGTGCTGTGGCTCGTGACCACCGCCATCTCCATCGTCTTCGTGATGAACTACGCCAAGAAGGTCAAGGCCGACAAGGGCTCCACCATTCTTTCCATGCAGGAGCTCAAGGACGCCGAGGAGGCTCACGGCGCTGCTGCCGCCGAGGTCACCAAGGACGTCAAGCTCACCGGTCGCCAGAAGGCTGTTCTGGGCATCTTCGCCTTTACCTTCGTCGTCATGATCGTCGGCTTCATCCCGCTCGCCGACCTCAGCCAGCCTGTCGCCGACTTCTTCGACGCCGGTGCCGTGTATGACGCCGATGGCAACACCATCACCCAGGGTTGGTCCGCTATCGTGACCGGCCTGCCCATTGGCCAGTGGTACTTCGACGAGGCCTCCACGTGGTTCTTCATCATGGCCATCGTCATCGGTATCGTTGGCGGTCTCTCCGAGAAGAAGATCGTTGACACCTTCATCACCGGCGCTGCCGACATGATGTCCGTCGTCCTCATCATCGCCCTCGCCCGTGGTATCTCCGTCCTCATGGCTGCCACCGGTCTGGACGTGTACGTCCTCGATGCCGCTGCCAATGCTCTGGCTGGCCTGTCCGGCGTGATCTTCGCTCCTATGAGCTTCCTGGTCTACTTCGGCCTGTCCTTCCTCATTCCTTCGACCTCCGGTATGGCTACCGTATCCATGCCCATCATGGGCCCGCTGGCCGCTCAGCTTGGCTTCTCGCCTGAGGTCATGGTCATGATCTTCTCCGCCGCCATCGGTGTCGTGAACCTGTTCACCCCGACCTCCGGCGCCATCATGGGCGGTCTTGCCCTGGCTAAGATCGAATGGACGACTTGGCTCAAGTTCGCTCTCAAGCTCATCGTGGTCCTGTCTGTGGTCTGCGCGGTCATCCTGACCATCGCCTGCGTGATGATCTAATCATCGACTGGCATGTGCAGCTGCGTCGCCTGAGTCTTGTGGCTGTTCAATCCGGCGTGGTAGCTGCTTATTAGTCGTCCGACCGGTCACCTGATCTGGTCATGCGGCCGGTTGTGACCTACCTTTCTGCCCCCTTCCGCTTCCGTGCACGGAAGGGGGCGCTTTGTTTCTCAGCTCATTTTGGCTACATGTGTACTGGTGCTTCCCGGTACGTGGCCGCATTTCAATCGATACATCCGAATATTGAGGGGTACGAATGTCTCATGACGCTCCCGTCGACAACCCGAAGGGTGTCGGCTACTTTGGCCTGATCGGCCTCGTTGTTTCCTCCTGTATCGGCTCGGGCGTGTTCGCACTGACCGGTCAGCTCGCCAACGTCGCTTCGCCTGGCGCCGCGCTGATCGCATGGCTCATCTGCGGCGCGGGCTTCCTGTTCTTGGCGTTGTCCATCTCCAACGTCGGCGCGAAGCGCCCCGACCTCGATGGCATCTGCTCATATGCCGAGGAGGGCTTCGGCCCGTTCCACGGCTTCATCTCCGGTTGGGGTTACTGGCTGTCTGCCTGGCTCGGCAACGTCGGATTCGGCACGATGGTGGCCCAGGTGCTCGGTAGCGAGTACTGCCTCGGCGGCCTTCTGCCCGGCGTGTTCTCCGACCCAGTGACCGGCAACCCGTCCGTGGGTGGCGTCATCGCCGTTTCGCTCATCCTGTGGGGCATCACGTTCCTGGTTATTCGCGGGGTGGAGAGCGCTGCGTTTCTCAACGCGGTCGTGATGGTCGTCAAGATCGCCTCGATTCTCATCTTCATCGCCTTCGCGGTGTTCGCCTTCGATGCGGGCGTCTTCACCGCCGACTTCTGGGGTACCGCTGAGCGCAACCTCGTCGTCATGACGGCAAACGGTGCCGAACTCGGTAGCGTCTCGAACCAGATCGTCCAGTGCGTCTTGATCCTCATGTGGGCCTTCATCGGCATCGAGGGTGCCTCGGTCATGTCTGGCCGCGCCCGTCGCCGCAGCGAGGTCGGCAGCGCCACCGTTCTCGGCCTGGTCGTCCTGCTCGCGCTCTACATCGGCGCCTCCATCATCCCGTACGGCGTCATGGATTACGCCGATCTCGTTGCCGCTCCCAAGCCCGCGACGATCTCCGTGTTCGAGTCCATGGCCCCCGGCTGGGGCGGCGCCTTCATCTCGTGGGCGATCATCATCTCCGTCTGCGGCTCCTGGCTTTCCTTCACCATGCTCCCCGCCGAGACCTCCTCGATGATGAGCGAGCACCATCTCCTGCCCGCGTCCTGGAACAAGATGAACGCCAAGGGCGCTCCTCAGATGGCCCTGCTCATCGTCGGCGTCCTCACCGAGATCTTCATCATCGTCGCCACGTTCGCGGCCGATGCGTACACCTTTGCCATCTCCATGTGCACGGTCACCATCGCCATCACGTGGGCGTATGCGGCTGCCTACCAGGTGAAGCTCTCCCATGAGCGCAAGGAGTCCCTGCAGCTCGTCTTCGGCGTCATCGCCCTGCTGTTCCAGGTCGTCGGCGTTCTCATGACCGGTTGGGGCTTTTTACTTCTCGCCTGCCTGGGGTATGTCCCCGGTTTCTACTTCTACAAGAAGGCCCGTGAGGAGGCAGGGGAGAAGCTCCAGCGCATCGACTGGGTCTACATCGCCGTCTTCGCGGTTCTCGCCGTCATTTCGATTCCGCTGACCGCCTGGGGAATCATCCCGGTTTTCTAGGCGCGTTTGGGACGAGGTTGGCCGCCGCGCTGTATGGTCTTCGGGCCGGCATTTGCAAGGGCGCACGGGGCGCGATTGCGCACCCGCCCAGGCGGCCTCTCGTCTTTCGGCTGTGAACGCTTGTGTTGGAAAAGAGGATTGCTATGGATATTCCCGTTATCGGTGTTGAGGACTGGCTCAACGTCCATGAGATGGATGCCACCTGGGACATCGCCCAGTCCACCATCGCCTCGCTCACCATGGGTGAACTGCGCGCGCTCGATGGCGAGGAGGGCGCATCTTTCTACGAGATGCTCGATGCCCAGAAGATGAATTACGGCTGGATCGAGGGCTCGCCTGAGTTCAAGGACGAGGTCGCCAAGCTGTACGGAAAGCGGATCGACCACAAGAACATCCTCCAGACGAACGGCTGCACCGGCGCCAACCTGAATGCGCTGATGGCCGTCGTTCGCCCGGGCGACCATGTGATCGCCGAGTGGCCGACGTACGCCCCGCTGTACGAGATTCCCCGTACCCTTGGGGCTGAGGTCGAGTATTGGCAGATCCACGAGGAGCTGGGCTGGATGCCCGACATCGAGGAGCTCCGCGCGATGGTGCGCCCCAATACGCGCCTGATCTGCATCAACAACGCGTCCAATCCCGTGGGCGCCGTTCTCGATGCCGAGATGCTCGCCCAGATCGCCGAGATCGCCGACAGCGTCGGCGCCTACGTCCTGTGCGACGAGGTGTACCTGCCGCTTGAGAACACCGAGAGCTTCAAGTCGATGATCGACGTTTACGATCGCGCCATCGTCACGAACTCGGTGTCCAAGACGTACTCGGTGCCCGCGGCGCGATGCGGTTGGGTCATCGCGAACGACGAGGTGTCCGATGCGATTCGTACGTACCGCGACTACACGATGATCTGCGGCGGCGTCTTCAACGACGCGCTCGCCACGTATGTGCTGCGTCACCGCGACAAGATCCTCGAGCGCAATCGTGAAATCGTGTTTGGCAACCGCGCCATCGCGCAGGAGTGGATCGACAGCCAGGATCGCGTGAGCTGGGTGGCGCCCAAGGGCGTGTCGACCTCCTTCATCCGTCTGGACATTCCCGAGGACGACGAGGCGTTCTGCCTGCGCCTGCTCGAGCAGCGCGGGGTGCTTCTGGTGCCCGGCAGCCGCTTCGAGCTTCCCTGCGGCGCTCGCCTGGGCTATTGCGCCCAGCCCGATGTGCTGAAGAAGGGCCTGTCGCTTTTGGGTGATGCCCTGGCTGAGTTCGACCGATAGTTTGGCTCGAGCTCATTGGAGTTCGACCGATAGGCTGGCTTGGCCCCGTCGGGCCAGGCGATAATTCTCCGAGCGCTGCTCGGCGTTGTGCGTGAAGGCCCCGTCAGGGGCCTTCATCTATATTGGGGTAGTTTCTCTTGGATTTTTCGATGACGCCACTGCGGAGGGGTCCATGCTCGTTGGGGTCGATTGCGTGAAGTGCCATCGCCGAGGACAATGCGAAGATAAAACTCGGCTAGACTAGTTCAGTACCGCCACATGACAAAGGGAGCCGCCGCATGCGCCAGGGTTTCGATAACGAGAAGTACATTGCCAACCAGGCCGAGCACATCAAGGAGCGGATTGCTCAATTTGGCGGCAAGCTCTACCTGGAGTTCGGCGGCAAGCTGTTCGATGACTTCCACGCCAGCCGCGTGCTTCCCGGCTTTGAGCCGGACAGTAAATTCCGCATGCTCAAGAGCCTGGTGGACGACGTCGAGATCATCATCGCCATCAACGCCAACCACATTGAGAAGAACAAGGCCCGCGGGGACCTGGGCATCACGTACGACGAGGATGTCCTGCGCTTGGCGGACATCTTCCGCTCCAACGGCTTTTTGGTGGGCGCCGTCGTTCTTACGCAGTATTCCGGCCAGCCCGCGGCAGACCAGTTCCGCCGTCGTCTCTCCATGCTCGGCATCACCTGCAAGCTTCACTATCCCATCGAGGAGTATCCCCACGACATCGACCTCATCGTGAGCGAGGACGGCTACGGCAAGAACGAGTTCGTCGAGACCACGCGTCCGCTCGTCGTCGTGACGGCCCCCGGCCCGGGTTCCGGCAAGCTCGCCACCTGCCTTTCGCAGCTGTACCACGAGCACAAGCGCGGCGTGGCGGCGGGCTATGCCAAGTTTGAGACCTTCCCGGTGTGGAACCTTCCGCTCACGCACCCCGTGAACATCGCCTACGAGGCGGCCACGGTCGACCTGGACGATGCCAACATCATTGACCCGTTCCACCTCGAGGCCCACGGCGTCACCACGGTCAATTACAACCGCGATGTCGAGGCGTTCCCCGTGGTGAAGGCCCTCATGGAGAAGATCTTGGGCGAGAGCCCCTACATGAGCCCCACCGACATGGGCGTGAACATGGTCGGGTACGCCATCTGTGACGACGCGGCGTGCCGCGAGGCCGCCGACATGGAGATCGTCCGCCGCTATTTCACCGCGGCCGTGAACGTGAAGCGCACGGGCAGCGGCTCCGATCAGGTCGATAAGCTCAAGGCCATCATGCAGCGCGTGGGCGTGACCAAAGACCAGTCCCCGGCTCGATCCGCCGCGCTGCTCAAAGAGGAGACCACCGGCTCTCCCGCGGGCGCCATGGTGCTCCCCGACGGCATGGTGGTCACGGGCAAGACCTCCACGCGCCTCGGCGCCGCGAGCTCCCTCATGATGAACGCCCTCAAGGCCGTGACCGGCGTCGACATGGAGCTCGAGGTCATCTCGAACGACGCCATCGAGCCCATCAGCCACCTCAAGACCAGTCAGCTCGGCAGCGTCAATCCGCGTCTGCACCCCGATGAGACGCTCATCGCCCTCTCGATCACATCGGCCACGAGCGAGGTCGCCGAGCGCGTGCTCGCCGGCCTGCCCAAGCTGCGCGGGTGCGACGCGTTCTTCTCGGTGATCATCTCCACCACGGACGAGGCGCTGTTTAAGAAACTCGGCATCAACGTGTGCTGCGAGCCCAAATTTGAGCGCAGTGGGTATTACCACCGCTAGGGGAGGCGTGCGCTATGACGGAGCTTGAGCGGTGTTGCGTCGAATACCTCGACCACCTCTCCGTCGAACGCAACCTCGCTTCAAACACCATCGCGGCGTATCGCCGTGACCTATCTGCATATCTTTCATTTCTGAGCGGGCGCGGTATTGTCGCGCCCGACGACGTTGACCGCGCGGATGTCGAGGCGTTCGTCATCGCCAAGCGCGAACAGGGCGCCGCCGACGCATCGGTCAACCGGGCGCTGTCCGCGGTGAAGGGGTTGCATCGCTTCATCGTGCGCGAGGGCCTCTCCTCATCGCACCCGACGGCGTCGATCCACCTGCCCAAGACCGCCGACCGCCTTCCGCAGGTGATCTCAATCGACTGCGCCACCGAGCTGCTCGACCAGCCCTTCCCTCCGACGGCCGCGGGCGAGCGGGACCATTGCGTGCTCGAGGTGTTGTATGGATGCGGGCTGCGCGCAAGCGAGCTGTCGGGCCTCGACGTGCAAGACGTGTATCTCGACGAGGAGTTTTTGCGCGTCACGGGCAAGGGGTCCAAGCAGCGGCTCGTCCCGATCACCGGGACCGCGCGCAGGGCGCTTTGCGCCTACATGGACGGCGCCCGCCTCGAGCTGCTCGCCCATGCCCGCACCATGACCACCTCGGCGGTGTTTCTCAACGCCCGCGGCACTCGCCTGTCCCGTCAAAGCGTGCACGCGATATGCGAGCGGTATGGCCGGGCGGTGGGTATCGAGGGGCTTCATCCCCACACGCTGCGCCATTCGTTTGCCACGCACATGCTCGCCGGCGGTGCCGACCTGCGCGTGCTGCAGGAGATCTTGGGCCACGCGGACATCTCAACCACGCAGATATATACGCACCTCGACCGCACGCAGCTGCGCGAGGTCTATCTCTCCGCCCACCCTCGCGCCTAGGGCTTGTCGCTTGCGCCCGCCCTTCCCGGGCTGGGTGATGTGGGGCGTACGACCACAAGTCGGGCACAACTCAAAAATCGGTTCAACCTCAAGTCGAAGGTTTAACCTGTGCAAACGGGGTCGACCTGTGGTGGATTTCGCATCGCAAAACACAATATCTTGTGCTCATGCCAACGCGTGTTCGGTGTCGCCTCTGGACGCGTTGGGGGCGGGTGGGGGAAAGTGGGGGAGAATGTGGGAAAAAGTGTTGCGAAAGGGGGGCCGCCCCCATAAAATGAAAAGCGTCGACGGCGGGGTGGCTCCCGCACATGCCCACGAGTAAGCCTAAGGGGGTGCGCGCCAGTGTATTTCAACGGTACCTATGATCGAAATCTCGATGCAAAGGGACGTTTGACGCTGCCGCCCGCCTTCAAAAAGCAGATCGATGGCCTTGTGCGTGTCCTTCCTGCCCCTGAAAAGGAAGTCGACGCCCTGTACGTGTTCACCGAGGACACGTTCAAGGTCTGGGTTGACTCTGTGTTTGAGGCCAAGGGCGGGTTCGACCCGACCAACCGCTCTCATCGCATGGTCAAGGAGGCGTTGTACGGTGCGGCAACCACACTTGAAATAGACTCCGCCGCCCGCATCAGCCTTCCCGAGCACGATCGCACGAAGGTCCATCTGGATCGCGAGGTCACGATCGTCGGCAGCGACGATCGCCTGGTGATTTGGGATCGTGAGACCTATGCGGCACGTCAGGTCGAGACTGAGGACATTCTCGCGGACTTCTTCGACTAAAGGAGACGCCCCATGAACGCGAACGAGGCAGCAGGTACGTTGACACCTGAATATCGGCATGAACCTGTCATGCTCCAGGAGGTGCTCGAGCAGCTCCAACTCAAGAGCGGTTCCTCGGTGTGCGATTGCACGCTCGGCGGTGCCGGCCACTCCGTGAGGATGGCCGCGCAAGTCGGATCCGAAGGCTTGCTACTTGGTATCGACCAGGACGACATGGCCCTCGCTGCGGCGGGGAAGCGGCTCGACGCCGAGGCCCCAGGAACGCCGCACAAGCTCCTCAAAGGCAACTTTGGCGACTTGGATGAGCTGCTGTGCGCAGCTCAGGTGCCCGGTGTCGATGGATTCCTGTTCGATTTGGGAGTTTCGAGCCCCCAACTTGATATCCCTGGTAGGGGTTTCTCGTACAACGAGAACGCCCCGCTCGATATGCGTATGGATCCGGGAACAAACACCCTAAACGCAGCTGAGGTCTTGAACACCTATACCGAAGCCGACCTCGCCCGGATTCTTCGCGTTTATGGCGAGGAGAAGTTCGCCCGGCAGATCGCGCGCGAGATCGTGCGCCGTCGCCAGACGAGCCCGCTTCTTTCCACGGGGGATTTCGTCGACGTCATCAAAGCCGGCATCCCGGCGGCTGCGCGCAGGCACGGGGGACACCCCGCAAAGCGCAGCTTCCAGGCCATCCGCATCGAGGTCAACCATGAGCTCGACGTGCTCGAGCGCGGTCTCGAGGCGGCCGTTCGCTGGCTCAACCCGGGGGGGCGCGTGTGCGTCATCTCGTATCACTCGCTGGAGGACCGTATCGTCAAGCGCCTGTTCCAGGAGCTGTCGCAGGGCTGCACCTGCCCGCCGGACATTCCGGTGTGCGTGTGCGGAAACGTGCCGATAGTCAAGGTCACAACCCGCAAACCACTGGTTGCCACGGCCGAAGAGGTCGAGCGCAACCCCCGTGCGCGATCGGCAAAGATCCGTTGCGCGGAGCGCCTGTAGAGGGGGCTTTGCGCCGATCCGCTGCTCGGCATCGTATCTATTGAGTTCACTTCTTCTGGGATGGAGGGCAGCATATCATGGGTTATTCCACCTCAAACGCAGCATATGCCTATGATATGCAGCCCGACCTTCTCGCTTCTCCTACCGCGTATCCCGCGCCGCAACCTCAGGCACGCCCGAAGCTCGACGTTGTCACAGGCGCCGGCCGCGAGGCCAGCCAGGACGTCAGCCCCCAGTTCACGCACTGCGTGAAGGTGTTCGCCACCCTCGTTGCGTTCGTGTTCGCGATCGGATTGTTCCGCGTCACGGTTGCCGGCCTCACCGCTGCCACGCTCAACAACGCGGCCACGTTGTCCAACCAGCTCACCGAGGCTCAGGAGCAGAGCTCCGATCTGGAGGTCATGCGCGCCGTGTATGGCTCCTCCACGCGTATCCGCGACCTCGCTGAGGGCTACGGCATGGTTGCGGCCAACGGCGGCGTGACCCTCGATTTCACCGAGTACGTCGATTCTGCTGCCGATGGTGCGGCCGTTGCGCCAAACGCCCAGTAGTTGGCATAGACGATATGCCGTATTCCAATGATGATAGACATGGATCTGGACGCCGCGCGCCTCGTGGGCGCGCCTCGTCTGGTCGAGGCGGTACGGGTGCATCTCGCCCGGGCTCCTCGAGGGGTGCTGCCCGTCGCGGCGCCTACGCTCCCGCTCGCGATGCGCGCGCCCGTGTATCGCGCGGCGGCTCGGGCGGCAGCCGAGGGTCTGCGCGCAATCGCCAGCGAGAGGACTCCGCGCTTGATTACACGTTCCTGGACCGGCAGACGTTCATCGCCGGCGGGCTATGCGTGCTCGGCGGCGTCATAGCGGCAAGGTTGGCCGACTATCAGGTCTTCAACGCCGGGCTCTATCAGGGCCGCGCCAACGAGCGTCGCCTGTCGCAGCAGACCCTGTACGCCAAGCGCGGGACGATCTACGATCGCAACGGCACCGTGCTGGTCTCGAGCGTCGAGTGCAAGAATGTCTACGTGAACCCTCGGCTCATCGAAAAAAAGAACAGGAAAAAGGTTATCGCCGCACTCGTCGAGGTGCTCGGCGTCGACGAGGACGAAGTGTCGGACATCGTGGACATGGACACCACCTTCGCCTACGTGAAGCGCCAGGTCGACGAGGAGGACGCCGAGCTGCTCGCCAAGAAGAACCTCGCGGGCATCGAGTTCGAGCCGGCTATCAAGCGCGTGTACCCCAACGATTCGCTGGCCTCGCAGGTGCTGGGCGTGGTGAATGTCGACAACGTTGGCATCACGGGCCTGGAAAAGCAATATGACGACGTCCTGACGGGCGTGAACGGCAGCCTCATGCGCGAGCGCGCGCTCGACGGCTCGTTTATCGCCGGCGGCGCCTATGAGAAGAAGCCCGCGCAAGACGGCATGGACATCGTCTTGGGCATCGACATCAATATCCAGCGCGTCGCCGAGGAGGTCATCGCGGAGGTCGTCGAGCGCGTGGGCGCCAAAAACGGCTCGGTGCTGGTGGCCGACCCCACAAACGGCGAGATCTTGTGCTGCTGCTCGTACCCCACCTACGACCCGAACGACCTTGCGTCCGCGGCCAACGCCGACATGAACCTGCGCATGGTCACCGACGTGTACGAGCCCGGCTCCGTGTTCAAATCCTTTGTCGTGGCGGCCGCGATTGAGCATGAGGGGATGACGCCCGATTCGGCCATGGACGTTCCCGCCATGGTGAAGGTCGGCGACGACGAGGTCCGCGACGCCGACAAGCGCGACTACGGCATGAACATGACCCTGCGCGAGATGATGCGCCGCTCCTCGAACGCCGGCTTCGTCTTGGTGGGCGAAAAGATCGGCGCCGATGATTTCGACGCACACGTCATCGGTGACTTCGGCTTCGGCGCATCCACTGGGATCGATTTCCCCGGCGAGTCGCTCGGCATCATCAAGGACCGCAAAGACTACGACGGCGCCACGCTCGGCTCGATGTCGTTTGGCCAGGCGCTTGCCGTGGAGCCCGTGCAGATGGTGCGTGCCATGAGCGCGATCGCCAACAAGGGCGTCATGACGACACCGCACTTCGTGAAGACGCGCGACGGCCAGGAGATCGACTGGACCGACGGAGAGCAGCAGGTGATCAGCGCCGAGACCGCAAAGGCCGTCGCGAGCATGATGCAGACGGTCGTGGACGAGGGCACCGGCGCCGGCGCCCAGGTCGTGGGCTACAGCGTGGCCGGCAAGACGGGTACGGCGGAGCGAGCCGTGGAAGGTTCGTCGGGTTATCAGGAGAACAACTACATGTCGTCGTTCATGGGGTTTGTCTCGACCGACGATCCGCGCGTCGTGTGCTATGTCACGCTGGACGGCACCGCCGCGGGCTCCGATGCGGCGACCCCGGTGTTTAGGACCATCATGGAAACGGCCCTGCCCGTGCTGGGGATAAAGCCCACTCGCTAGGGTTCACACAGCCTGCACCACATCGAGGGCTGGGCAAGGTACCATAACACGTTGCATGCTATCGAACACAGAAAGGCTGACCCTCATATGGTTGAGATAGCCGTCAAATACCTCGAAAGCACGACGGGCGCCCGCTTTATATGCGGCGATCCCGAGCGTGTGTGCCGTGGCGTCGTGATCGACTCGCGTCAGGTGGAGCCCGATTCGCTGTTCGTCGCGTTCCCCGGGGAGCGCGTGGATGGAAACGAGTTCGCCCCCGAGGCGATTCTCGCCGGCGCCGCAGCCGTCGTCCTCACGCGCGAGCCCCTCAAGGAGACGCTCGACGCAGCCGCCGAGCAGGGGTGTTCCCTGTTCGTGTGCGACGACCCGACGGAATTCCTGCTCCGCCTCGCCCAGGGGTACCGCGCCCGCCTTCGCTGCACGGTGATCGGCGTGACGGGCTCCATTGGAAAGACCACCACCAAGGACGTGCTCGCCGCCTGCCTCGCCAAGCGCTACCGCGTGCACGTCACCGCGGGCAACTACAACAACCTCATCGGGTGCCCGCTCACCATCCTGTCCGCCCCGGCCGACACGCAGATGCTTGTGCTCGAGATGGGCATGAACGATTTCGGCGAGATCGCGCGCCTCACCGCGTGCGCCCAGCCCACCTTTAGCATCATTACCAAAGTAGGGACCTCGCACATCGGCATGCTGGGCAGCCGCGAGGGCATCGCGCGCGCCAAGGCGGAGATCGTGCAGGGCATGCCCGCGAGCTCACAGAATTTCGAGGGACATCACTCGGCGCTCGTGCTGCACGGGGAGGATGACTTCACCCCGTTCATCATCGAGCACTTCACCCGCCCTGCCGGCATCGACGTCGTCTTGTGCGGCAACTCGACTGACGACGACGTCTGCGCCACGCACGTCGAGCTCGATGAGGACGGCCTCGCCCATTTCGATATCACGTTTGAGGACGGGACCAGCTTCAAGACGCATCTGTCGATCCCCGGCGCTCAGGCGGTGCCCAACGCGCTGTTCGCCGCCGCCATCGCCCATCGGCTGGGCGTTCCCGCGTTCGAGATCGACGAGGCCTTCGCGAGCCTTGAGCTCACGGGGAGACGCGTGCAGATCCGCCGTGCGGCATGCGGCGCCCGCGTGATCGACGATTCGTACAACGCCAGCCCGGAGTCCATGGCCGCCGGCCTCGATCTGCTCTCGAGCCTTCCGTGCTCGGGTTCGCGCATCGCCATTTTGGGCGAGATGGGCGAGATGGGCGACGACGCGCCACGCCTGCACGCGCTCACCGGTGCCTACGCCGCGGCGAAGCGCCCGGCGATGCTCGTGTGCGTGGGTGGCGACCTCGCTTCCGAGATGGCCTCAGCGGCGAGCCTCATGGGTATGGACGAGGGCGATATCCAGGTCTTTTCGAGCTGCGACGAGCTCATCGCCCGATGTGGGGGCATGCTCGGCGAGCGCGACCTCGTGTTGGTGAAGGGCTCGCGCTTCGTCGGGCTCGATCGTTTTGTGGAAGAGGTGTGCGCCGATGCTCGGTAATCCCGCGTATCCCACCTATCAGGTTTTCCTGGCCATCTTCATCTCGGCGCTCATCGCCGGGGCCATCATGCCGCTGTGGATCCGTTTCCTCAAGAAGGATGGTATCGGCCAGCAGATCCGCGCGGACGGCCCCCAGACGCACCTCGTGAAGGCGGGCACCCCCACCATGGGCGGCGTCATCATCCTGCTTGCCGTGGTGCTCACCTGCCTCATCATGGCCAAGCCAACCGTCGAGCTCATGCTCGCGATCGGTGCCATGCTCGCCACGGGCGCCTTGGGCCTGTTCGACGACGTCACCAAGGTCGTGCAGAAGCGCTCGCTGGGCCTCACGCCCACGGGCAAGATGATCGGCCTGACCGTTATCGTCGTCGCGTTCTTCCTCATCGCGGTCAACTATTGCGATGTCGAGCCGGCGATCAGGTTCCCCGGCGGCTTCGCCATTGATCTCGGCGTCCTCACCACCACGATCGAGTTTTCCGGCATGACCATACAGATCCCCTGGCTCTACCTGGTGTTCGTGTTCCTGCTGCTGGCGGGCATGTCGAACGCGGTCAACCTCACCGACGGCCTCGACGGCTTGGCCGGCGGCACGGTCATGATCTCCATGATCGTGATGGCGGCGGTCTGCTTCGTGTGCCATGACGCGAATCTCGCCATCTTCTGCGCCGCCTGCGCCGGCGGCTGCATCGGGTTTCTGTGGTTCAACGCCTACCCCGCGCAGATTTTCATGGGCGACACCGGGTCGCTCGCCCTCGGCGGCGCCCTTGCCGCCGTCGCCGTGCTCACCAACACCGAGGTCGTGTCCCTGGTGGTGGGCGGCCTGTTCATCGCCGAGACGCTCTCCGTCATGATTCAGGTCGTGAGCTTCAAGACGACGGGCAAGCGCGTGTTTCTCATGGCTCCCGTACATCATCACTTTGAGAAAAAGGGCTGGGCGGAGACGAAGGTCGTCATTCGCTTCTGGATCGTCTCTGCCGCTTTCGGAGCCCTTGGTCTCGCTCTTTTCTTCCAGCTTGGATAGGACGCACGTATGCCGTTGCCGGATACCTTCTCACTTCTCATACTCGGCCAGGGTGGCACTGGCCTAGAGGTCGCTTCGTGGGCACTTGCCCACATCGGCGAGCGCGTCTCGTCGATCACCCTGTACGGAGGCGCCTGCTCTCATGCCACTGAGCGCACGCGTGAGCTTGAGGCCGCGGGCGTGCGCATGGTGTATGGGACCGAGGAGGTCGAGGGGGAGTACGACATCTGCGTCGCGAGCCCCGGAATCTCGGAGTTCTCCGAGTTCTTCCGCAACGCCGCCGCCATGAGCGGTGAGATCATGGGTGAGCCCGAGTTCGCCTGGCGCCTCACGCCCGAGCGCTGGTGTGCGATCACCGGCACCAACGGCAAGACCACGGTCACCTCGCTCACCAACGAGCTGCTGCGCGCTTCGGGCATGTCCAGCGTCGCCGTTGGCAACATCGGCACGCCCGCGATTCACGAGGTCGACCGCCGCGGCGACGATGAGTGGTTCGTGGCCGAGCTCTCGAGCTACCAGATCGCCACGACATCCGAGCTCACGCCGCGCGTCGCGATCCTGCTCAACATCACGCCCGATCACCTGGGGTGGCACCGCACGCACGACAACTACGCCATCGCGAAGATCTCGCTGTTCCAAAACATGGGGGAGAGCGACCTTGCCATCGTTAACGTCGACGACGCGGGCATCACCGCGTATGCCGACCGCATCTATGTTCCGGGGCGCCGCGTGCTCAAGCTGGGCCTGGTCGACGCCGGCGGCCCCGATGCGGCGTTTGTTCGCGACGGCTATCTCACGGTGCGCCTTGATGGCGAGGAAAGCGCCCTGGTGCGCGTCGACGAGCTCAAGATCTCGGGCGCCCACAACGTGCTCAACGCGCTTGCGGCCTCCGCGGCGGCGCTCGCCTGCGGGGCGACCGCCGAGGGCATCCGCCTGGGCCTCGTCTCGTTCGCGCCGCTCGCGCACCGCGTCGAGCCCGTGGGCGAGGTCGACGGCGTGCTGTTCGTGAACGATTCCAAGGCGACGAATACGGACGCCGTGGAGAAGGCGCTCACGGCGTTTCCCGATCGGCGTATCGTGCTGTTGCTGGGGGGTTCCGATAAGGGTACCCCGCTCGAAGGCTTCATGGACGAGGTGTCGCGCCGCGCCGCCGCCGTCGTGTGCTTCGGTGCCGCCCGCGAGCGGTTCCGCGATGCGCTCATCGAGGCCCCGTCCTCCTCTGAGATCGATATCGCCGAGGCCGACGACCTGCGCGACGCCGTGGATGTCGCGCGCTCGCTCGCGCAACGCGGCGACGTTGTCTTGCTGTCGCCGGCGTGCGCGTCGTTTGACGAGTTCTCCGGTTTCGAGGAGCGCGGGGACGCGTTTCGCTCCTATGTGGCCGACCTCGCTGCGCCGGCGGGGCGCTAGCCGTGGGTGCCCGCGCCACCGCAACCAGCCATTCCGAGCTGGGTGAAAAACTCATCGCCGGCGTGCCCGCGCGCATCATGCGCCCGCGCCTGGTGTTCATATGCTGCCTGCTCGCCATATGCTCCTTTGGCCTGCTGATGGTGTATTCGGCCTCTGCCGTCGAGGCCCTTAAAGAGCAGGGGAGCTCCTGGTACTATTTGTTCCGCCAGGGCATCTTCATGGCGATCGGCTTTGCGTTCCTGCTCGTGCTCAATGTGGGCCATCGGGCGATTTCCATGCAGTCGATCCGCATGTTTTGGGGCCCCGCCAGTTGGTTTGTCGTGCTCGGCCTGTTGGTGGTCGTGTTGTTCATGGGCGCTGGCGGCGACACCTGGGGCGCCTCGCGCTGGCTGCCGCTGGGCTTCTTCAACTTGCAGCCCGCCGAGTTTGCCAAGCCCGCCATCATCCTCGTGGCCGCGCGCCTTTTGGCCGAGTACTACGAAGACAGGTCCATCAGCTTTGCCGAGCTCGCCGTGGCGATGTTCATCGTCTTGGTCGTCCCCGCGTTTCTCATCATGCGCCAGCCCGACATGGGCACCACCGTCATCATCGGCGGCGCCGTGTTCATCATGGTGTGCCTTTGCGGCTTGCCCATGAGAATCATCGGCGGGCTGATGGGCGCCGCCGTCGTCCTCCTGATTTTCGGCATCTTCTCCTCCGAGTACCGCATCGAGCGCTTCAAGACGTTCCTCGACCCGTGGAGCGACCCGTACGACACGGGGTATCAGGCGACGCTGTCTATCATGGCGTTCGCGTCGGGCGGGCTGTTCGGGCGCGGCATCGGCAACGCGACGATGAAGTACCACTATCTGCCCGAGGCGCATAACGACTACATCCTCGCCATCATCGGCGAGGAACTCGGGTTTTTTGGCACGCTCATCTTCGTGTGCGTCTTCATCGCCATGATCATCGCGGCTCTGCGCATCGCCTCGCAGTCCCCGTCGCTGTATTCGCGGCTTGTCGCCAGCGGCTGCGCCATCGCCTTGGCGCTGCAGTTCCTCATCAACGTCTGCGGCATCCTCAACATCATCCCCATGACGGGCAAGCCCCTGCCGTTCGTGAGCTACGGCGGCTCGTCCGTGTTGACCTCGCTCATCTTGGCGGCGCTGATCATCCGTGTGTCCATCGACAGCAATGTCGAGACTGCGGCCGATCGCCGACGCGCCGGCATGGCCGTGATGGGCGCCGCGGGTCCCATGGACGGTTCTGAGGACGTCTCCTCGCATATGGGTAGAAGCACCGCGGGGCAGGCGCGCACCCGCTCATCGCGTGCCACGAGCGGCCTGTCCGTCTACGACGGCGGGCGCGCGAGCGCCTCACCGCGCCGCGGCGCAGGCCGATCCGACGCCCCGGTCACGCC